>Ga0209383_1000007_pt1 | contig 184669 bp, 195 predicted proteins | sample CoawatmetaG02DNA_FD_187510 | JGI IMG/M metagenome (GOLD analysis project Ga0209383, IMG submission 187510) | Marine microbial communities from the West Antarctic Peninsula - Coastal water metaG029-DNA (SPAdes) (version 2) | ecosystem: Environmental > Aquatic > Marine > Coastal ...
TAACATCTGGCGGAGCAATTAATTTAACTGCTGTTACAGATGTTGTTGTTCCTTCAGGTGTAGGTGTAACATTTGGTAATGGTGAAAAGATCGAAGGAAATAATACTGATTTAACAATAACATCTGGCGGAGCAATTAATTTAACTGCTGTTACAGATGTTGTTGTTCCTGCTAATGTAGGTGTAACGTTTGGTACTGGTGAAAAGATCGAAGGTGATGATACCGACCTTACAATAACATCTGGCGGAGCAATTAATTTAACTGCTGTTACAGATGTTGTTGTTCCTTCAGGTGTAGGTGTAACATTTGGTAATGGTGAAAAGATCGAAGGAAATAATACTGATTTAACAATAACATCTGGCGGAGCAATTAATTTAACTGCTGTTACAGATGTTGTTGTTCCTGCTAATGTAGGTGTAACGTTTGGTACTGGTGAAAAGATCGAAGGTGATGATACCGACCTTACAATAACATCTGGCGGAGCAATTAATTTAACTGCTGTTACAGATGTTGTTGTTCCTTCAGGTGTAGGTGTAACATTTGGTAATGGTGAAAAGATCGAAGGTGATGATACCGACCTTACAATAACATCTGGCGGAGCAATTAATTTAACTGCTGTTACAGATGTTGTTGTTCCTTCAGGTGTAGGTGTAACATTTGGTAATGGTGAAAAGATCGAAGGAAATAATACTGATTTAACAATAACATCTGGTGGAGCAATTAGTTTAGCTGCTGGTACAGATATTGTTGTTCCTGCTAATGTAGGTGTAACATTTGGTGGTGCTACTGACAAGATCGAAGGAAATGGTACCAATTTAACAATTAATTCTGGTGGAGGAATTAATTTAACTGCCACTACAGATATTTTTGTTCCTGTAAGTGTAGGTGTAATGTTTGGTAATGGTGAAAAGATCGAAGGAGATGATACTGATTTAACAATAACATCTGGTGGAGGAATTAATTTAACTGCCACTACAGATATTGTTGTTCCTTCAGGTGTAGGTGTAACATTTGGTAATGGTGAAAAGATCGAAGGAGATAATACTGATTTAACAATAACATCTGGTGGAACAATTAATTTATCTGCTGGTACAGATATTGTTGTTCCTGTTAATGTAGGTGTAACATTTGGTAATGGTGAAAAGATCGAAGGAGATGATACTGATTTAACAATAACATCTGGTGGAGCAATTAGTTTAGCTGCTGGTACAGATATTGTTGTTCCTGCTAATGTAGGTGTAACATTTGGTGGTGCTACTGACAAGATCGAAGGAAATGGTACCAATTTAACAATTAATTCTGGTGGAGGAATTAATTTAACTGCCACTACAGATATTTTTGTTCCTGTTAATATAGGTGTAATGTTTGGTAATGGTGAAAAGATCGAAGGAGATGATACTGATTTAACAATAACATCTGGTGGAGCAATTAATTTAGCTGCTGGTACAGATATTGTTGTTCCTGTTAATGTAGGTGTAACATTTGGTAATGGTGAAAAGATCGAAGGAGATGATACTGATTTAACAATAACATCTGGTGGAGCAATTAATTTAACTGCTGTTACAGATATTGTTGTTCCTGCTAATGTAGGTATAACATTTGGTAATGGTGAAAAGATCGAAGGAGATGATACTGATTTAACAATAACATCTGGTGGAGCAATTGCTCTTACTGGTAATGTAAGTGTGAGTGGAGATAAGACATTCACTTCTGGAACTGGTGCAGTAACTCTTGCTGGTCCTATAGCTCTTAATGATAATGTAACTATTGCAGATGCAAAGAATATAGTCCTGAATACCACCAACGGCACAAAAATTGGAACAGCAGTAGGGCAGAAATTAGGTTTCTATAATACTACTCCTGCTGTGCAAAGAGCTAATGCTAATCAAGTTGCACTTGATGCTGCAACAAATAGTGTTGGTACTGCTATTGGTAATAAAAGACTAGTATCAGTTGGTAATACTAGTGATGCTGATCGGTCGGCACAAATTATGAATAATATTGCTACTCTTGCTGCTAGTATTAATGAAATAAGAACAGTATTAGTTGGTCTTGGTTTGATGAAGGGATCAGCCTAATCATAATAACTAGACTTAAACTCAAAATCATAATCCGATAATTATTATTTAATCATTTTATAATAATTATCTAAAATTTAGAAAAAACAGGAAACAAAATATATATATATATATAATTAAATACAGGACATCGACGAAGTCGATTCTAAGTTAAAAGACGAGATATGGGGGCATTCAATAATGTTGGGTCATTGGAATTGAAAATTTATTATAAGTTAAGCATTACAATTTATCAAATTTTTCAATTCTGTTTCTGTAATATGTTTTTGGAACTCTAATATGTAACACACGTCAAAAATATACGACTCTTCTCCACCTCCTTCAATATCTAAATCTAATATATATTTGACACAAAATTCGGGTGTAAGCGTTTGTGTTGCCAAAAGTATTTTTTCATCAAGATGATTTTCCACAATATTTTTTTCCAGAATATCAATTGAATATTTATTTCTATTGGCAAGCAAGTCACTATTAGTCACTTTTATGTTTTCATCTTGATCCATTACGATACTATAATAAAAAATATTTATATAATTTTTATTATAATAAAAAACCATTTGTTTTTTTGTTGACTACTTGTTTTTTCGTGGACGTCCACGTTTTTTCTTTTCGCTACCAATGCTACTAGCATTCGTTATTGATGATGTATTGCTAACTACGCTGTCACAATCATTGCCTCTTTGGGTATTATCTTGTATGATTTCGTCATTCGTTGAAACTACCATGAAATCATCTTGTACTAACATTATATCCAAATTTTCTTCATCTTCATTAAATAATGATGTATTATCAGTATTATTTGTATAACTGACTGATTCCTCTTCTTCCATTCGTTCCTTCACTAACTCCACTTGTTCTTCCTGCTCCACTTGTTCTTCCTGCTCCACTTGTTCCACTTCTTGATCCTCTTCTTCCACTTGTTCTTCCTGCTCCACTTCTTGATCCTCTTCTTCCTGGTCCACTTCTTCTTCTTCTTCTTCTTCTTCTTCTTCTTCTTCCTCTTCTTCTTCCTGCTCCACTTCTTCTTCCTCTTCTTCCTGCTCCACTTCTTCCTCTTCTTCCTGCTCCTCTTCTTCCTGCTCCACTTCTTCTTCTTCCTCTTCTTCTTCCTCTTCTTCTTCCTCTTCTTCCTCTTGATTCTCTTCTTCATCCTCTTCTTCCTCATCCCCATCTTGATCTTCTTCCTCTTCTTCCAATTGATCCTCTTCTTCCAATTGATCCTCATCACCATATTGATCCTCATCACCATATTGATCCTCATCTTGTTCTACATCGTCCACATTAATTGTCTTATTTAATCCTCCTATACCAATGTCATTCTCGAACGACAATGGTGTATAAGGATTTTTTTGCGGTCGAGTCGTTTCAGATTTAATCTCTTTAAATTCTACTGAATCCTTTCGCTTCATTACAATTTTCTTCTTTATAACATTCTTGGTTTTATCACTACCCATGGTGAATAAAGGTGGTATTTCATAATACAAACTTTCTATCTTTTGATATACCTTATTTAAATATTCGTCATGATAATTACAGCTATGTTTCAAAAAATTAAAAAACAGACTCACTTGTTCCTCAACCACCTTGGTATTAAACTGGAATGTCTGTAATAATTTGTCATAATGAAAACCCTTCTCAATACTTTGTTTATGTTTTGCAAAGTGTTTAGTCCCTAACTTACAATACTCTTGTATAGCAACAATAATACCAGAAATATTTTCGTAAATCGAAACTACAATGTCGCGATCATATACCCTGTACTTCTCAAGATCCTTGTAAATAGGATAAGTCCCATTATTTAATAAAGCAATAATTTTTTTGTCATGCATATTTGTTTCTACATATTCACATAAAATGCGATGTAACTTGAATAGGTCACAATAAATATGATTCTGAACTAAGTCAAATATTTTATCAAAGTTTTCCATTTGGATATTACATACATAGAATTGAAAAAACACGGAGTCGAGACTATATACAAAAAGTGGATTTACTTCTTGATTCGATAATGATTGGAATTTACTTTGAAGTTCTTTTATTTTCTTTTTTAGTTTTTCGATTGTCCCCTCGATAATATCGCATCTTGCTATTAGATCACGAAACTTTTTATTACACAGATCCATACATTAAACATATATTAAAATAGTATTAAAACATAATTAAAAACTTTGTTCATAATATAAGAATGGAGTCACATACTTCAGATTCTACAAATGATCAAGCAATTACGAATATAGTGATTAATGGTTGGACGGAACACCACGAAGATATCTTTTTAGAATGGGCCGACAAAGCCATGTGTTATAGATGGCTACATAGTAGATCGTTTAATGTATACAGCAGACGTGCAGCATATTATACAATTCCTGTGATTATTATGTCAACTATTACTGGAACCGCGAATTTCGCGCAAGATAAATTTCCTGAAGACTATAAGGTTATGGCACAAATGACGATAGGTGCCATCAATATTATAGCTGGTATTTTAACGACAATATCCCAGTATTTTAAAATAAATGAGCTGAATGAATCACATCGTGCCAGTTCAATAAGTTGGTCTAAATTTTATCAAAATATTAAAGTAGAAATGTCAAAAGATCCTAGTGAGAGAAAGAAACCAACAGATATGTTAAACCATTATAAGGAAGAATTCGATCGTCTATTAGAAATCAGTCCTACAATCGATGATAATATAATTCACGAATTCAAGAAAAAATTCGGCAAGAAAGATAAAGGTAAATATCATAGCGATACGATTAACAATAAATACCACAATCAAGTGAAAGATATTATTGACAATAACGAACTAGATCAAAAAGAACTAGATTCTTCAATAGATGACCTATTTGACAACTATTTAGTGGAAATGAATAAGTTTGCGAAACAAAATAGTAAGAATAAATTCCATTACCTAAAGAAACCGGACATTTGTGACGAACTAATTTCTATTAGTGAAAACAAACGAGACTGGTATAAGGTTGTTGATCGCCCGAAACATACTATTATGTACGATAGTCCCGAAATGTTAGACCGCGCTACAAAACGTAAAGAAGAAGAGATGTATCATTTACAAATTAGTAAATTTGTGGACGAATATAGGTCATTAAAGGGACAATACCCGTTATTGGAAGACATTATAGACAACAAAAGGGATGATATTCCAATTGATATTTTAAGATCGATAAGTATATCCGTATTAAAAAGTCATTATGGCGAGATGGTATAATAAAAGTGCTATTTTTTGCCAAATATTTTTTGTATCAATATTATATGGTATTCGATTTCATAGAAAATACAATTAAAAAGACAATGAAATATGAGACGAAATGGTGTGAAAAGTTAAAAATAAGAAATCCATATATAGACCCATTTAAAGTTCATTTTACACCCAAACTCCCAATGTTTGATGGCACAGCATTTAAGAAGTATCCTGACCTTGCACATATATATGATAAATTATGGGTGGCTCGAACACAAAACAAGAATGCCGGAGAATTAGAAACAATACTAGACAACAAAATAGATATACGATTTCCTATCTTTATTAAACCCCGTTATGGTCATAAAAGTGCCTCGAGTAAAGGATGTTATAAAATTAAAAATATGGACGAATTAAAAAAACATGTAGAAACAAAAGATGCCATGTGGTCTGAGTACTATGATGGAAATGAAACCATGACTGATTATATCATGGTAAATGGCAAAATTTGTCATCAAATAACATATGTTTATTCGCCGCCCAAGAATGGTTTCACCGACGAATGGAAATATATATCTCCCGAAAACAAACCTCCGAAAGCGATTGATGCATGGGTAAGCAAACATATGACGGGGTTTTCAGGGATTTGTAACATTCAATATAGAAAGGATTCTATTATCGAAGTGGGTATGCGACCTGCTCGAGGAGGGGCATATCTCCAAAGCGCCAATAATGTGAATGTTATTAAGAATATCAACAATGTAATCGAAAAGAACGCATGGGTTTTTTTACCCGAAAAAGATCTTTCATTTAGACCCTATTATTCATTCAAATGTTTTTCAAAAGTTCCTGTATTTTATTTGTTACCGCAACACACAATCGATTTAATCATGTATTCAATGGGTGCAAAACCATTTTACGAATATTATTTCGAACCAGTTGGTAATGAAGGGTGTGTTTTTTTCCAATTCTTACACGAAAGTTTTGAGACCGGTATGCGTTTAAAGTCGATGCTTGAAACGCTATTCTTATTTCTACAAATGCTATTTATAATATTATTTATTATTCCATTCATACTTATTTTAAAATACAACAAACCTTATATTGGTATTATTATGTTGATTGTTGTTTGTATGATGTTTTCTACGAAATTCATCAATCCAATTTCATGTCAATATGGATTGTGGAAATTATTCAAACAGCAATTTAATATAGTAACAAGTAAAAAAGACGATATCATTATTAATGACAATGGTGACTTTGAAGATGAAGGTGAAAGTGAAGATTAGATAAAAAATTGAAATATATTATATTGATAACGAATATACTATATTTAAAGATGCAAACACGTAGTATGAACAACAAGCACAACAACAATCAGATTATGATCGAACCAGAATACTCTGAAATGGATGAGCCCGAATATATGTACATTCATTTGACATGTGAAAAGAGGATCCCTTCAGTGAAACAGGTGCATAACTATATGAAAATGTTTGGGGTAGTTGATGAAATATATTATGATATGAGTAAATCGGGAGTTCCGTCAGGAATTTATGTATACTTCGATTTCCTAGATGCCAAATGTCATGAAACTATGATTATTCTTTCCAATATGAAATATGGTGGTACGGATACTATTCGACTGAAATTTAAAAATTCCTTGCGAATTACTTACGAGGAGTATGATATAACTGCTGTGTCGTCAAGACGTCAAAATACAGAATACATTCCGTCGATTCTTGACGATATTAATCCTGTTCCAATGAGACGTTCATCCAATCGTCCACTCATGACATCGCGTGATATGACGGAAGCATTGTATGAAATTTTATACGATGTTCGCAAAATTAAAGGAGCATCTGAAAATCGATCTGATATTCTCATGTAAAAACGTACAAAATATTTATTGTTTTCTATTTTTTTATAAAATTGAAATTCTTTACGTTTTCTCTTTACATGTATACAAAAAGTCTAACTACAAAATGATTGATATTGAAGATATTGCCCGTGAAGAACAAGATAAGTATGGTTCATTTTTCCAAAACATTGACGGAAATATTGTTGACCTTGTCCGCGAGCTGTCTAATATGAAACTAGAGAATCAGGACCAACTAAAACGAAACATGCGTATTCTCATGCGTAAATATCATGTCTCTCCATCCAAACCTCAAATGTGTTTTGCGTATGATGCTCTAGTGAAGCAGGATATGATTGAAACGAATTCTGTTGTAAAACGTTTTATTAAAGCTAAGGCAATGAGAGGGTTGTCTGGTGTTATTGTTATTTCCGTCATCACAAGTCCTTATCCCGAATTTATTGACGACGATGGTGTTGCCCAAAAGCAACACTTTAGTTGTAAACATGATTGTTTCTATTGCCCACGTGAAGTGGATGCGGATGGAAAGGACATTAACCCAAGAAGTTATTTGAGCGACGAACCCACCGTTGCGAGAGGGCTACAGAACGATTTTGATGCAATCAAGCAATTTAATGATAGAGCGTATCAATATATCATTAACAGCCATTGTGTAGACAAGATCGAGGTGATTGTTTTGGGTGGAACATGGACGGAATACCCCCGCAAATACCAGGAAACCTTTATCCGAGATATCTTCTGGGCTGCCAATACATTTTATGAAAGAGAAAAGAGAGAAAAATATACATTACTTGAGGAACAAAACATTAATGAGACATGTAAGTCGCGCATTATTGGACTTACGCTCGAAATGCGACCAGATTCAATTACGGAAGAAGAAATTGTATGGCTTCGCTATCTCGGTTGCACGCGGGTACAACTTGGTGTACAACATACCGACAGAGATATTTTGAAAAAGGTCAATAGAGGATGCTATGCCGAGGATGCTATGCGTGCCCTACAAATTCTGAAGGATTATTGTTACAAAGTCGATGCCCACTGGATGCCCGATTTACCCGGAAGTACTCCAGAGATAGACAAGAACATGTTTGATTATATTCTAGATAGCCCTGACCTACAATTCGATCAATGGAAAGTGTATCCTACGGCGGTGGTTCCGTGGACAAAGATCAAAAAATGGCACGAAGAAGGTAGTTATATTCCATACACTGATACCGACCCGCAAAATTTGATTGATGTTCTCCTTCATGTAAAAAGAAAGGTACATCCATGGATTCGACTGAACCGAGTTGTTCGCGATATTCCCAATACCACACGAAGTGGTGAACTATACATTTATGGCGGCAATAAGAAAACGAATCTTCGCCAATTACTACATGAGCATATGAAGAAAAATGATATGTTTTGTGGATGTATTCGTTGCCGTGAAGTACAAGGAGATTGTACAATGGTCGACGTAGCAGAACTTGTTGTCCGCAAATATGAATCATCGGGCGGAACTGAGTACTTTATTAGTATCGAAAGCGGTAATGAAAATACCCATCGATTAGTGGATGGAAAGTGGTACGATATGGCAAGGAAGCAGGTTCCAGGCATCATGTATGGGTTTCTTCGTCTTCGTCTGGTGAATAATACACGAAACAAATATTTTGACGAGTTACGTAACGCTGCATTGATTCGTGAGCTTCATGTGTATGGACAGGTTGTTTCGAAAACAACGGATGAGGAATTGGGTAACCATATTCAAAGTAAAGGGTTTGGTAAGTTGATGATGCTGAAGGCGGAGGAAATCGCAATGAACCATTATTATACTAAAATAGCGGTCATTTCAGGAATAGGTGTTCGTGAATATTATCGTAAGATTGGTTACAAAGACGTGAACACATTCATGATGAAAACGATTAGTTATGGTGAAATGATTCGATATCACATACACCTGAATGAATGGCAAATATTCATGATATTACTTACGCTGTACGTTCATATATTTAATGTGAAAACTTATTAAATCATTGAAGATGCGAAAAACTATAATTTGTGATATGATTGTAACAATCGGTCTATATTTTTTTGTCTGTAACAATGTTTACATCCTCCTCCAAGGGTAAGTATCTTTAATGATGAAGTGAAATCACCATGTTCAGGACATATAAGTGTTATTTTGAAGTGTTTTATGTGTCGAACTTTAGAGTACCCATATTGGTTTCCATAAATTGTTTTTAATTTGTCAATTATTTCCAACTCTTGGTTGGTAAATTTGTATGTATCTTCCTCTTTATTTTTAAAAAACCACCCCATTCTATACTTTATTAAAATATATATTATTAAATTCAATTTTAACCTAGTATATGTATACATTTACCATTACAAATAGCAAATGTATAAAACCCACTCACGATGGGACTTGAACCCATAACCTCAAGATTAGAAGTCTTGCGCGCTATCCAATTGCGCCACGCGAGCTTTTAACGCCATATTATCTGGATACATTAAATACATTTATTTTACGCATTTTCCCTAAAATATTTGCTCTGATATTGTTGTTGCGAAAATAAAAAAGAATAATAATAGATAAGAAATTTTTTCCATACCCGATAATGATCTATATGTCACAATCTAGAAAGTTGTTATACATTATATCAAAAATGTATTTAATTATATATTATTTTAATATATAAATTAGTATGGCATATACACTAATTATAAATCTATTTTTCTCTTTTGCTTTTTGTGTGATGTATACTTCACTTGTTGGAGCGTCTGAAGGTCCGTTGGTAAAACTTAATAATGGTGTTCAATACCAAGGTAAAACCGAGCACGATGGAGACTCATTTAGAGGCATTCGTTATGGACAATCACCTGAAGGAGTTTTGCGCTTTGCTCCACCACTGATGTATACACCACCTACTGATGATGTTATCGATGCTACAAATTTGGGTTTTGTGTGCCCACAAAATAGTTGCACTAATACCGGATGTAGTGAAGATTGTCTCCTATTGAACATTTTCACCGGGACGAATGCAACTACACAAGCTGTCGACAGCGGAAATCTACTACCTGTGGCTATTTTTGTTCATGGTGGTTCTTACATGTCGGGTAGTGGAAATCTTTATCCAGGCGGACCTCTAGTAAACTTTATGGATGGTAAGGGTATCGTCGTCACTATCAATTACCGACTTGGCGCCTTGGGTTTCTTAGGTTCCTCACAATTACGGGTCCTCGATACCCAAGATGGTTCTACAGGTAACATGGGTATTCAAGATCAACGTCTCGCCTTCCAATGGGTGAAGGAAAATATCGCAGCCTTTGGTGGAGACGCGGACAAGGTGATGATTTTCGGAGAATCCGCGGGAGCAGGTAGTATGACAATACATTTGACTATGAAGAAGAGCTACGGGTTGTATTCACGCGCCGTGCTGGAATCGGGTGCCTTTGCAGAATGGAATATGCAGTCTATGCCCCATGCACAAAACTATTACGACGCTTTCATCTCTTTTGTTGAATGTACTGCTGAAGACATTGAGTGTTTACAGGCACTGACTCTCGACGAAATCCATACTGCCTACAATGCCGTTGCTAGCGAAGTCAGTTCTTCAGATCCTTTTATCTCTGGTCCGACCATAGATGGCGTAGAAGCGATGGTACACCCATGGATTGCTGCAGGTAATGGTGACGTTAATAAAGTGCCTATCATGTTTGGAACCAACCGGGATGAAGGTTCCATGTTCTGCGACCTACAAAAGGATGCTACTATGGACGATTTACACGACTTCTGGACACTATACGATGTTGACGCTACTGGTCAAGAAGTTCTGACCAGTGTGTATTTGGACGGAAAAACCTATCCTGAACTCAATGGTGCAACAGAATACTGGTGGGCTGGAATGCGTTCACTTGGTGATAACGCCATGTCTTGTCCCGCTAACTATGCCGCAGCACAATTACATGTCCAACAACCTGTGTTTCAGTATTTTTTCCAACATATGACCAATTACGCTAACAGACATGAAGGTTTAGTGATTCATGGCTCTGAACTGCCTTTTGTGCTACATCTCAAGAATATATTTTTTAATATCAAGGATAGGAAAATGTCGGACATTATGTCCAGCTATTGGACCAACTTTCTTCTGTCTGAAAAAGGCGATCCTAACGAACACCATGTGGGTAGCAAAATGTTGCCTGACTGGCCACAATACACAAATACCAATCCATCGGTTTTGAATATTGTTGATTATGATAACATTCAATCGGTACAATCTCTGAAGCAATCGGAGTGTGATTTTTGGATTCCGTTTGTTAACCAGAGTATTCGTGAACTTACACTCGATAAACCTCTTCACACTAGTCAACCTCCCAATGAGGGAAAAACCGCTCTGGATGAATATGTTTGGGCAGCGGATAATCACTATGGTTGGACTGAACTTGAAGACCATGAGATTCATGGTAAGGGATTATTACATTTCAATAAGGGATGGACTGGCTACACATTGAATGTGACTTCTCAGCAATGGCTTACGCCTGAAGATTTTTCCAACACTAGTAGTTCTGGTAGTATTTGGTACCATATTCTCGTTGTTATTGTTCCAGATGAGGTCAAATATAAGAACAATGCCAGTATGTATATTACCGGTTGGGGACAACCTAATCCAGATGGTTCTAATCTTCCTACTGCCGAGGATGCGGATATCCGAACTGCTGCCGCATTGGCTGTTTCTACTGGTATCATTACTGGGTGTCTTTTCCAGATTCCCAACGAGCACACAACATTTGCCTCTGACCCAATTCAGAAGAGTCGTGGTGAAGACGCTATTATTGCATTTACGTGGGATCACTTTTTGAATAATCCCCAAGATACCGAGTGGTTGCTTCGTTTTCCCATGGTCAAGGGTTCTCTTCGTGCGATGGATGCTATGACTGAATTTATTTCCAAAAAGTTACCCGAACTTGAAACTTCTTTGGATTACTATGTTGTTGCCGGTGCGTCCAAACGTGGTTGGACGACATGGGACGTTGGTGTGGTTGATCCTGATAGAGTGGTAGCGATTATTCCTATTGTTCTAGACGCTATTAATTTTGTTCAGGTTATGCACCACCAATACCAATCTTATGATGGATGGACTTGGGCGCTTTCGGATTATCTAGACATGAACATTATGTCTCGTCTCGATGAACCTAATATGCTTACTATACAGGAAATGGTTGATCCATATTTTTACCGAAATCGTCTTACAATGCCAAAACTTATTGTTAATGCCGTTGCTGATGAGTTCCAACAACCTGACGATACACGTTACTGGTGGGATGATATGCCTGGACCAAAACATTTTATTATGACCCCTAACGCTGAACATAGTGAGGCTACGGGTATCTTAGAAATTGTTCCTGCTATTAGTGCTTGGATCGATAATCTTTTGAAAGATAACATCATTCCTGAGTTTACTTGGGATATTTCTGACGAAACGGGTGCTATAACAGCTACCCTGAACGAATATGGTGATGTGAAGGAAGCACGTGTTTGGTACGCATACTCTTGTGGAAACAATCCTGATGGAAAGAAGAGACGTGATTTCCGTATAGCCAATACTGATAGTCCATGTGAATGTGGTATTGAGGCTCAAGGTATGTGTGCTAACCTGAAGTCTTTTTGGACTCCGAAGAAACTGATTGAAGACAAGAATGCTGATGGTATGCGTACATACACTGCACAAGTAGATGCCCCCGATGATGGTCGTTGGGTAGCATTCTTCATTGATATTGTGTATGCTAAGAACAAGATTGATACTCTCATTCCCAAGATAGACATTCTTCCTGGTTTTATTCCCAGAGATCTTATTCAACGACTTCAATTTACTACTGAAGTAAGCGTCTGGCCCAACATTTTCCCTTATCCTGGTTGTGGTATTCAGGATGGTGTAGACACGGGTATAGAATGTACAGGAACTATTCGTTAGTAAGAATGTCTTTTCTACTTGATTACTAAAGATAGACTATACCGAAATATATTTTTTTATGTTTTTATATTTATTATAACGTAAAAAAAGAATAATAATAGATAAGAAATTTTCCCATACCCGATAATGATCCATATGTCACGATCTAGAAAGTTGCGGCACGCGCTTTTCTATAATGGCACGCGCTCCACTCGTTTCATGGTATGCTACAAAATCTCTCATATTTGTTTTGACAAGTACATTGCTATTTTCACTATAAATAATGGACTTGATATTAAATTTGCTCATTTTTGAAAAGCATTCTTTACACGGAGAAGAACTTAACATGTCGTCGCTGGTATTTGATACACGAACTATGTATAGATTCATTTTCCCGGTAATATTTCTTCGCAAACATTTACGTAGAACATTGATTTCGGCATGACAACTACACGATGTACCAATTAATCCATCTTTGGAATATGTCTGATAATTATTGCATCCCCTGGCAACAATTTTACCGCCTATAACGGCAACACATCCATGACGAAATTGTACATGCGACTTGCGGGCTTCGCGCAGTGCCATATTGGCAAACCGCTGGTCCGAATTGGAACAACACATAATCTAACTATGAATAGGTGGGAGTTTAAAAACGTTTATATCAATTTTATATTTTATATTTTATTTCACTAAAAAACCCACATAAAAACGTTTTTAGCGGCGAGTCGTTTTACTAAAATAAATTGATACATTTTTGGTTCAAATGAATAGAATGTATACAACAAACAACAAATAACACATCCGTTATTTAAAGCAATTATGAGTGATAAAATTACTGCGAAGCTGGTCAAACTCCAGGCGAAGGAGGCATTGACGCAAGCCAAACTCCTGATGAAGGAGATAGAGAAACAGGTCAAACTACAGGTGAATGAGGCATTGACACAAGCCAAACTCCGGGTGAAGGAGGAGGTGAAACAGGTCAAACTACAGGTGAAGGAGGAGGTGAAACAGGTCAAACTACAGGTGAAGGAGGAGGTGAAACAGGTCAAACTCCAGGTGAAGGAGGAGGCGAAACAGGTCAAACTCCAGGTGAAGGAGGCAAAGGAACAGCTGAATCTTTTTAATAAATGTTTGAAGCAACTTGTTACAATTCCGAAATTTTACATAGATGGGCGCCACATTGCTCGTGCCAACGAAACAATTCGTATCAAAAAACTTGTAAAAATGCTCGATCCAGCGAATCCGCTAGGAGGGAAGTTACGCAATGATTACGAAGCCAAATTTAACAAACAAATTACTACCATCGAGGAAGCCGGAACGAATAAAGATCATTATGATTTAGTCATCCACCATACGGATGGTTCGTTTCATCGTGTTGAAGAGAAACATAGTGAAAAAAACTTGAATGTTTATGATGTCCCGTGGAAAGATAGCGTACAAGTTTTGAATGGTGTAGGCAGTCAGTTTTTGGTGGGATGGGTGATGGCAAAACTTTGGTACGATGAAGTTATCGTTACGACAAATTGGAATGATATCTTACAATGTTCGGACGTTCCAGAAATTCCAGCGTATGACGCGTGGGTTAAAGATGCATTCCGATGCGGTGACCCAAAAACCCCGTTTGTTCAAAAGATTAAGTCGCGATGCCGTGAACTATGGGGTGGGAAATCTTCATTCACTGGCATGAACAACACCCCAGATTTAAGAAGTACCTTGCCGAACTTCGCCCTTACAGACGACGAAACCAAAATATTCATTCAACAAATCAAGGATAAATTGAATGATGTTTTGTCACAAAAGGATTGCTTTCTACAAACGAAGGGTGATATCGATACAGACGAATTTGAATTCGCGTGGAGGGATGCGGTGACATCACCAAATATTACGAGTATTAATATTAGACGCGAAAAGGACATCTTTATTGATTTATTCGACGATGAAAATGAAGGTTTTACAGGAATTTTAAGATGGGGTAAGGGATGTGGTTTTACAAACATTCGTTTCGATGTCAGGTAAGATTATAAAAAGTAGTGACTTCAATGAATGAAGTAGAGTGGTCAAATAAAACTACATTTTACATTATTTGATGTTTTTTTATATTCTATAAAATTGAAATAAACGTATATATAGTTAATATACAATATCGAAAGAATGCCCAAGAAGAAGTTGATAATCAAGTCTCAGGAACCCATCAGGATGTCTAGCAAAAAGAAATACGCACCCAAGGTGATTAGTTTATTTTCTGGACTAGGAGGTGATTCGCTTGGATTGAAAAATGCTGGTTGTGAATTGGTTGCGTTCAATGAATTAAACAACACGTTTTGTGAATCACATGAAGAAAATTTTCCCAATTGTGAACGTATTCACGAAAACAATGTCAATGACATTACAAAAATAACTGACGAAACATTTGCGAGTTATAAAGGGAAGGCTGATATAGTATTTGCTGGATTTCCCTGTCAGGGATTTAGTCAAGCTGGTAAAAAAATGGATAACGATCCGCGTAATACACTTTTCCGTGAATTTCTACGTGTTGCTCGCCTTACGGAACCATCTATGATTATCGGTGAAAATGTAAAGGGACTTCTTTCTCGAAAAACATCAACCGGGGAACCATATGTTGACGTAATTGTAAGTGAATTTCAAAAACTCGGATATGAAGTTATTCACAAGGTGATGCAAGCGCATAAACATGGTGTTCCGCAGAAACGTGAACGACTTCTTATTGTAGGTGTAAAACCAGATAACCCATATGGTTGGAAACCTGCGTTTCCAGATGAACTATCAGGTGTTCCCAATCTTGAAAATATTATTCGGTATGATATGCAAAATACCATTAAGGTTGAGGAATCATTGCTTCAAGGTATTCCACCCGAATGTATTCTCACAAATATGGACGATACAAATGAATATCCTGCCAATAATGATGCGCATCCGTATTTGTCACGACTATATAACGCCGATGAGGCACTTCGTACATACAATGACAAAACACACACGAATTTGTTTTCATTTGGTAAACGCGATAGTCCAATTCACGCAGAGATCATTGATATACGTAATCCGGCAAAAACTATTATTTGTAGTTATGACCATCAGCCGCGTTTCTTTGTACCATTAAAAAATGGGTCTGGGTGTTATTTGCGTTGTATATTACCAGATGAACTGAAACAAATTCAAGGATTTCCAGCAGACTATATTGTAAAGGGTAATTGGAAAAATCAAGTGGTTCAAATTGGAAACGCTGTACCTCCACCCCTTATTCAACAAATAGTAAAAAATATAATTAAATAAATCGACATTCTACACCAATTCCTCATGTTTTAAACGTTTAAATATTTTTTATCTATTTACAAGGTATATATATTGATTCATCAAATTATAAATACATAATATTTACAGCATTGATTTCATTAATAGTATTTCTTCTTCTTGTGTATTGATTATTCTTGTAGCTAATTTTTTTATTTTTGGATTATTAGTTTTATTATAAATTTTATGTGTGGTTGTTAATGCGGTTGAATGATGACCTATCATTCTACGCAGCCATTGATTATCATCAACCATGAATTGACTTCTAAGTAGTGCTAAAGATACTAAAATGGAAAAAAGAATACCAATAAAAAAAACATAAATATTAAAATGTCCCATAGATAGGTAATGGATTATTTCATGTGCCCATATCATATTTGAAGCCATTAATAATCCACTATAAAATAGTGTTGTTGATATATATAAATCATTTATTCTATACGCTAAAATGTTCATGGGGTTGAATAATATACCAACAATCACCATTACAACAAACATAATTACATGCCTTTTGTATAAATTATGAATCATTATTTAGTATATATACATATTAATAATTCGATATTCGCCATTGTTTAAAATATAGCGAGTAAATTATCCCATGTTATATCGGATGGTTTTAAATTACATTCATTTATCATTTGTTCCAATTCGTTTTTATTATTGATATCATACGTTTCAATAAAATATTTTTTCCAATATTTGCGCGCTCCAAACCCGATATCATATGGAAGTAAATAGCGTTCTTTACCATTTCCTTCATAATTAGTTATCATATATTTTGCGATATTCAATCCAGATAGTCTACTATCTATGAATTTGATAAAATGGTATGGCACACAACCTTTATTTTCTAATTTCCAGGGACATAACCATATATATCCCAAAACAAGGTTCTTATTTGCCTTGGACAAATCAATCGAATGGTTATGTGTCGTTTTTAGTTTATTAAATGGAAAATCTTGTTTAGATACCAATACATAAATGTCTGATAAATCCTGTAACATTATTCCATAACCATTATTATTACTATTGTCAAACATATTCATATTCATAACAATATTATTTAAAAATTCAGTTAGACCCGTTTTCTCGTGCAAACTATCATTCCAAATATCCTTTACCTTTCCGAATTCTGTAAATTCGTTTAGATCAATATCTACCATTTGTGTATATTTATTATTATTAGTAATAGTAATAATAAATTTACTTCAATTTTATATTTTCGGCGGGTCTGATAACTTGGCGTTTATACATTTTCTATCCATTGATATTAACTATTTTTCAATAAGAAAAAGTGTAAAAATAGTTAATTTTAGGTGATTTATTTGGTAAAAACGGCGTTCCAATTCCCGCGGTCCCACGATACTTCGAGCTCTTGTGTAATAACATTATTACATAGGTTTATAAACCCTATCCGGTCGTATATGAAATAATAGCGCAATACATCTTCTTCATTGAATTTTACCAAGTTATCCCCCAAAACAAAATTTTTCCGTTTCGAATATTCATCTGATTCGTATGCCCATGCCGTAACGAGTAACTTTCCACCTGGTTTCAATATACGCACCATTTCACAAATTGATTGCACTCGCAACTCTTCTGTATCTAGATGGTGTATTACGGCAACGCACATAACGAAATCAAATACCTCATCTGGATAGTGAATATCTTCTATTGAACCTTGCTTTACTTGATAGTCGCGTTCCTTACATATATTTACTAGTCCATGTGATTTATCAATGCCAACCATATTACATTTATCTTTGAAATAGCGAATATTTTTACCATTTCCGCATCCCGCATCAAGTACATACGATTCGTTTGAAAAATGATTACCAAAATCACGAACAACGTCCCATAGACAGAAACGAGTGTCTGAAAATTTTTGACAATTCGTTTCATAAAATTCACTTGAAATGTCCATTATTTATTGTATGGCATTAAATGTTATTTTAAATATTCAATTTTCACAGAATGTATATTTAGTAATTTTGACATTATTATTATTATTATTATTATTATATCTTGATATTACATATGGCTAGTAATGGATTAGCGTATGATGTAGTGTTACAAAAAATTTATGATAAGTTAGAACAAATAAAAAATGAAACTGGTAATTTCGACAAGAATTCGGATGATATTAAAGGCTATTTGAATCAAGCTCGTGTAGATGACAAGATATTATTTGAATTTGTAGATATGGTTGGAACATCCATCCAAAAAACAATCAAAAATACAACACACCGGATTCATTTGGACCAAATATTGATGAATTATAATGAGAAGAAGGAACAGGAGTTATCGGGGGGATCCAGACGTCGACATACCAAAAGGGCAAGTAAAAAATCAAGACGTAGAAAACGCAGCACTCGTTCCTGTGGTCGTCGTACTCGTACAAGTACACGTAGACGTAGAAGAAGAGGAGGAACGAAATAGAGAACAATATAATTGAATGGCATATTTTTGTAAATACGCATTCGTGATAAAATAAAATGCGATTATTATATAATGAGTGGAAATAATCCATTCGTATCTAATATAGAGGCAATCCCCAAAGATGATAACGACAACGAAGTAGATGTAGGCGATCTTGATTTAAACGCATCGGAACCAGGTATGCAGTCGTTACATTTAAGTGATTTAAACACATCGGAACCAGGTATGCAGTCGTTACATTTAAGTGATTTAAACACATCCGGAGTAAGTGGTGATGGTGCAAATACATCTGGAGAATCTGGTAATTTTGATTCATTTAGCTGGGGCAATAATACATCAGGATCAATGATGTTTGGCAATAATACGACTGGTAATACTATGGGAACAGGGTCAATGATGTTTGGTAATAATACCACTGGGAATACTACTACAGGGAATACGACTGGGAATATGTCTGGTTTAACAGATGGAGAAACATCTGTATCAAGATTCCATGGTGGAAGACGGAGCTCTAGAAAACGCAGGAAGCAAAGGAAACAAAAGAAAACGCGCAGGAAACAAAAGAAAACGCGTAAATCATCGTCCAGAATAAGAAGAACAAGAAGAAGGAAAAGAAGTCTAAGAAAACGACGTAAATAGGATAATTATTATATGAAATAAATTTGATATAATAAAAAATGATGAACAAATAATTAATAAATAAATACAAGCGACAATATATAGTAAGGATGGATAGAATACCAATATCGAACAGCAGTCTTCGTAGAAACAAGTATTCAATTGAAGAATTAGAAAAATATATAGATAAACTGAATATGAAAGCAATAGTGAATACCCAGATTTTAAACATCGATTTTTGCGTGAAATACATATTAAATGAGGATTACGCACAATGCAATGAAGAAGTAGACCTTCTAACACTAGACTATGTAATGTACAATCAACCGCACCTAGACAAAGACGAACTACAGAAAGTATATTATGCTTCCTAATTTATATTCAATAAATCACCAATTAGGTTCTCGTATTCAGCAATCACATTTCTCAACTTATCCTCACTCAGTATATCTGTCATGATCAACAAATCTCCAGCCACACTATGCAGAGTTTTAATGTGCTCTACGTATTTTCCATTCTTCTTTGCGCGTACGCGGCTACTACGTCTTATAGTGGTTTCCATTATTATTGTTATTTAGATTATACATATATTGTGAAATTCAATTTTTGTTTTAATGTAGGATCGTATTATGATTTTGTTTTAAGTATACATACCCCAAAAAATATATAGTATATAGTATGCGCGTCGCAGTAATTATACCATGTCATATACATTATAAAGGACAATTAGAAAAGTTGCTCAATTGTATAAACTCTCTTAAGGAACAAACCCATCCATGTACAATCATTGTTGGTATATCATTCACGTCAAACGAATATTATTCTATATTCAAGAACAAAGTGTTCCCATTATTAAAGAGAGATACCAAGTTTATTATACGACGCGAACAAACGTATCAAATAATGCACATCTATAATTGTTTACAAAAGGTGAATGATCACGATTATATTTTGTTTTGTGATGATGACGACAAATATCTCAATAAGCGCGTTCAAACATTTGTTGAAATATCGAATAGCGCAAATATTATACGTGAAAAAATACCTTTCCACAATGAAGAAAGTGAATATTGGTGTTATGGAATGAAACCATGTGTTTTATTGGAGTTTTATTCCAGATCTAGTGACCATCTAGATCTTCTATGTCACAAATTTGGGGATATATATTTAAGAAACTTTCTTTTATATAATCAAATGTTTGGTTTAATCGTGACATTTACCGCAAAATCACCATTGTATATATACGACGAGCAAAATGAAAATAGCATCACAGGTACAATTAAACGAAAACGTGAATTCACCCAAAATACGGGTTTAATCGATTATATGGAACTATCCAATCAATATTTGCTTACATTAATAAACAATGATATTGAAAAATGTGACCTTATTATAAAACATATTAGTAAAACCGATATGTCATTAAATATGATAATAAACAGGGCGGAAATAGAAGATTTTTGTAAAAAGTTATATGTCTAGTATGTTAAAGTCATGGGAAATAACATATAAATTGAATATATATGTCATTGTTTTATATATATTAAATATATTTGGATATATAAAAATATGGGGATATACATTGAAAAAAAACAATATTTAGTTTCATATGATAATAATTTGGAAGAAAATGACCCGGCATTAGTGGATAATACAACAATCCATATACACGATATTCCTCATTTAATTCATCCATCTATACATGAAATGATGTTGTTAACTCAAAATACCATTACTATGGACCAAGAATTATTTTGGTTTGTTATAATGATGTCCATATGTTTTTCCGCCATTGGAGGAATTATTCGAATGGTCCACGTGTTAAAATATTGATCTTTAACATACAAAATATTACCTACAACTATAAATACATATTTATAATCGTATTAAAGATTTAAGTAGGTATACATATAATGGGAAACACAATACAAAGTGCATGTATTTCAAATAAAAACAGAGCAATCGATTATATTTCTGAAGAAGATATGCTTTTAACTGCAATAGAATATAAGGAGACTATACCCTTTATTCCACCAGTTACGTGCGGAAAGGTTATTAAAGTTTATGATGGTGACACCATTACCATAGCAAGTAAAATGCCGTGGGATAATTCTCCTTATTATAGATTTTCTGTTCGTATAAACGGAATTGATTGTCCAGAAATTAAAGGAAAAACAGAAAGTGAAAAGCAATGTGCAATTTTGGCACGCGAGCATGTTGATTCATTAGTCATGTCAAAAATCGTTCATCTAGAAAATGTAAAAACCGAAAAGTATGGACGTATTCTAGCGGACGTGTTTATCGAGGGCGTAAATATCGGACAAAGTTTACTGGAAAAGAAGTTGGCAGTTGTTTACGACGGAGGAAAAAAAATAAGTCCCGATGATTGGATGGAGTATTTTACGAAAAAAGAATAACGTATACTAATTTATAATCAAACAATTTATGTAAAAAAGGTGAATTTTTACATAAATTACATAATAAATAAATAAAACTAACTAGTGTTCGAACTGGTTTTTACGGCAGCATGGGCACGAAAGTGTATTCGAATAGTTTGACCGCGAACGTTGTACAAGCTCCAAGAAACACCCTGTGCAAAATTTATGACCGCATTTTGTTGTACACGTCGGCTTGGAATCGTCGATTGACTCCAAGCAAATCGCGCATGTAGTCGCCTCCTTCTTACTTGTCAAGTCATAATACCGCACCATTGTTTGGAAGACGACTTTAGCTAGAGTTTTCGTCGACATGCTTACCATCTTTTCCTTGGTGTACTGCGTCAAGTTAGGCAATTCTTCACTTGGTAGCTCGCGCGCAAGTTGAATCATTCTGCCTTTCGCTCTTGCCATAAGATGCTTGAGAAGTTCTTTTGGTAGCGAAAAGATTGTCCAATGAAGAGAGTTCAATACAGATGTTGAATACTTGTGTGGTGTATTGAAAAAGTTTTCCAATGCAAAGTTGTTGCAGGAAAAGCACCCGCCTTTCGATCCTTTCCTGGCGCAGTTTCTGTTGCAATTTCCACATTTTTGAGTGTGGAGCTTACTAGTAGTAGACATATTGAAATGCTCTTTTGTTTTTGTATAAATAAAATAATAAACTATAAAATAAAATCAATTTTTTTTAGCATACGTACGAACGTACGACAAAAAAACAGGGCGTCCCCTGTGATTGTTTTTTGATTATATTTCTTTATAAAACAATTCTAAAAATATCAAACTAGCATAACAACAAATCGTCACAAAACAAACAATATGAAATTTAAGAGGTGATCAAACCCTAAATTACACATCATTCACAATATGATAATGAATCGTACATGAAATACTAACGGCTACATATAATGTCCAAATGAATGAAACATATTGTAACAAGAACCATCCAATTAAAGTGTGGGGGGGGATGCCCCCACACCCTTAAAAGGAGCAAATTCCATTTATCCGTGTAACATTCATAATTAAATAAACATCCACGGGTTTTAACGCCGTACTTCATCTTGTCTTACATACATTATTAAATAATTAAATTAAATATGCGTTTTTTTACCAGACAAGTAGTAATATGTTTGTCTCACCCCCAACAAGAAAGGGCCAATAAAGTTGGTACGGGTAAACCAACTCCCACGCAGGATTTGCGTGTAAATTATATTTTAATAACTATGGACTACATTTGTTTTTATGAATGTAGATTAGTACGCCAAAAATGTTTCAATTTTTTTTTAGCGTCTCTTTATTATACTTTTTCATCATATTGTAACATACAATCAACGCTGTCTTTAAAGGAATAACAAATTATTCTTTTAGTTCCTAACACTTGAATTTCTCCTTCAACATATTTACCTTCTCGTATAAATGTATTACAAATAGCTCTAAATTCATCAAATTCTTCAAAACCACCAATACCTAAATTTAACTTTTTTAATTTTTTAAAAATTTTTAATATTTCACACGTTCGTTCTTTTATGTCCATAAATATTTATAATGTATTTCTTTAATATTATAAATATGTATTATAAATATGTATTATAAATATGTATTATAAATATGTATTTTTCATATTATAAATTTTTATAATATGAACTATGATTTTTTATATTTTTTATTATCCAATTAAGAAATCTAATTGGAGTAGGCAAGACCACCCATACCACTCATGATACGAAGGACATTGTAGTTAGTGGCGTAGACACGTACTTTAGCAGTGCTGGTTCCGGCAACGGTAGCGTTGGAAAGAACAAGTTGTAAAGTGGCGTTATCAATACGGGAGAAATTGCAACTTCCAGAAGGTTGGTGTTCTTCGGGGCGAAGGGCAAAGCTGTAAAGATTGATACCGCTGTCAGGGGCACGTGTGTGATGTTGGAAAGGTTGGACTTGGTCGAAGTAACTTCCTTCACGTTCGGAGAAACGATCTTGACCATTAAGTTGAAGTTTGGCAACAACAACAGGGTTAAGACCCCAGCAATGCATGTCAAGGGCAGATTCACCGAGGACGAATGTACCGGCATCAGACACACCAGAATCAGCACCACCGAGTTCAGGAGGGATGACTTGGGCATCGTTTGCGTTGGGATCTTCGAAAGCACCACTGCTGATGAATCCGTTTTGGCCAGATGTGGCAATGGGTCCACCGAAAGAGTGTAAGGCATTGGGTAAGGCATCAACGGCATCAGTATAATTGAAAGGTTGGGCACCAAGCACCTTGTTAAGAAGAGTTCCACCTTGGAAAGAAGCGCAGTAATCAACGTTAGCATCAGATTGCACGACCCACACAAGTTCTTTACAGGGGTGATTGAAATTGAGCTTGATCTTGTTGGAAGAGGAACCGACAGATTCATCACCAGTGAACTGAAGTTGTTCGATCAAGTACTCGTGAGGGTTTTGTGCCATTCTGCGACGTTCATCAGTATCAAGGAAGATATAGTCAACGTATAAAGAAGCAGCAACAAGGGATTGGTTGTAAGCAGTTGTCACTTGGGCGTTACCGCTTCCGTTAAGATCGCTCACGGCCCATAAGCACTCGTCAATGGGGCGAAGATCAAGGTTGATCTTGACCTCGTGGTATTGAAGGGCGATTAAGGGAAGGGCAAGTCCGGGATTGCAGCAATACCAGAATTGAAGGGGGATATAAAGAGTGGTCTCGGGAAGAGCGTTACGGGGAGCACACACATTTACGGGGGCATCTCCACCACAGGGTCCGTTGATATCGGCGAAAGAAGGATCAGTGATGTAAGTTAAAGATGTGGTGTTACCAATCATCTTGAAGTATCCGCGTTGTTGTTCGGCGGAAAGGGTGAGTTGACACCAAATGTGCATCCAGTCACCATATTGACGATCAATGCGTTGACCACCAATTTCGACCTCAACTTGGGAAATAAGTTGATGACCGGGGAAATCTAACCAACGGGCATAGACATCGGTATCTTCGCTGTTACGCATGGATTGGTTGATTTCAGGAAGTGTAACCTGGAGGTATGTGCGGTATGCAAGATCACCATTACGGCTGATTGTGCATGTTACACGACGTCCAAAGTCGGCTTGTCCATTGAAAGTTTGTTCAATAGATTCCATAGCAAAGTTAGTGTATCTGCGGTATGTTACTTTCCAGAAAGTGATTTGAGGATTACCAGTAAGGTATACATCCTGTGCGCCATAAGCTACGAGTTGCATGAGTCCACCGCCCATTGTTATAATATTGCTAAAGATAAAAAAAATACGTATTTTAATTTAATTATTTAATTAAACATATGGTAACATAATATTATATTCATTATTTTATGAGCTGGTTGCCAAGTTATCTTTTATAAAACGTTTTAAATATGCATCTGAGAAAAACTCCTTTTTATTCTCATGTTTTTTATTGAAAATATAGCAGTCATTTGTTTTTTTTACATTCCACCCTTGTTCCAGTGCGTTGTATAAGAAGATCATTACTTGTAATTGAACATCACTTACATTTGACACATCTGGCATTTTTTATTTCAATATATTTGATTTTATTATATTTATCGAATATTACTAAATTAATATATAAAAATATAGTGCGAAGTCTAATATATACAATGCCTCTATTTAGACCAAAAACGAATAAAACACTTATTGTTGATGCTCAGAAATCAATTACTCTAGATAATAAGCACAATGAAATATTAGAAACATTCCAAGATGATGAAAACACAGAAATACCCAGATTAATGGAAAAGAAAAAAACCTTAAAAAAGGTGCTAAAACAAAGTAAGATTTCTGTAACAATGCGTTTAGATATCGAGGATAAAATTAAAGATATTAAGAGTAAAATATCGGATATAAAATATCGTAAAAAGGAATATTTCTTAAATAATTCATCACTCATTTTTGACTATTTCGAAAATAAAAAAAATATAGCAAATGAACCATCCAAAACACGTGTGCTTGATGATTTTTTTAAAGTAAACACGGAAGATTCGTCAGATCAAGAAAAACAAAAGGATCAAGGTTTGGTTAATACGTATCTATCTAATTTAGACGAAAGTTTCATTGATATGGAACATTTTATGTATAAGGATAACGTTTGCCATTTTTGCTATAAAGGTGAATTTATACCAATTGACGATGAAGGTATATTGGTATGTAATGTATGTTCGAAACATATACCCTATTTGATTGAAAATGAACGTCCATCATACAAAGAACCTCCAAAGGAAGTGTGTTTTTATGCTTACAAACGTATCAATCATTTTCGCGAAATAATTGCTCAATTTCAAGCAAAGGAAAGTACTCAAATACCTGAACAAGTTATCAGCGATATAAAAAATCAAATTAAAAAGGAACGTATTGATTTGAAACAAATAACAAATAATAAGGCGAAAGAAATACTCAAAAAACTAGGTTATAATAAATATTATGAACATATTCCATTTATCAAGGATATTATCGGGATCAAGCCACCCATTATGTCTCCTGAGTTGGAGGATACGCTTTGTAATCTCTTCATGGAAATACAGGCACCATACGCTAAATTTTGTCCTGATGATCGTGTTAATTTCTTGAATTATTATTATACTGTTTATAAGTTATGTGAATTACTTGATCAGAAACAATTCTTACCTTTTTTCCCAATGTTAAAGGACCGGGAAAAAAGAATCGAACAAGATGTTATTTGGAAGAAAATATGCAATCATCTTGATTGGGAATTCATCCCTACAATATAATTGGCACTATATGCCATGATAAAATAATGATTCGATATTACAAAATTCAAATCATTATTTGCTTGCTATGAATACGATTTATACATATTCTTTTGCCAAATCCTTGTAATTCGGTTCATTTTGTTCTAAATACTTTTCTTTCTTAATCCATGAAAGGAGCTTTTTATTATTAGTGTGCATTAGTTCCTTATTAACAATGACATACTTATTACGTTGTTTGGTATCCATGATAATTTCAAATTGTGTGAACAAGTCTTGTTTTTGTTTGACAATAGTTAAAAAGTCCTTTTCCATTTTCGCTTTAAATGTGATCCATTCTTCAAATCGTTTTACTGGATCTTGATGTAACCAAAGTTCGTGATAACGCCATTGTTCTAAGACGTCAATTCTATATTTAATGTTATTCTGTAGAAGGGAATATTGTTCACGTAAATTATGTATTTTCTCTTTCTGTTCATCTAATTTGTAGTATTTTGAAATAGATAACAAAAGACTCGTATACGTAGAAATAACGATCGATATGATAAAGGCAATATTATCGTTTATAACGAACACGCTTTTCGTTGCTTGTATAAAACCAGAAAATGTCGAAAAGAATATAACTGATGTTTGAAAATAAGATATCCACATAAATAATGTATCATAGTTTAAATCAAGAAGACGTTTATTCTTTACACATTCGTCCAAAATTTCGGAATTATAGTGTTCTAGTGACGAGTATTCGTGCGAAAATATAACGAATTCTTTCGAATCTGAATAATTTGGTGTTGGTGTTGGTGTAGGTGTTGGTGTTGGTGTTGGTGTTGATGTAGGTGTCTCGGCATGTAATTGTTCAGGTATTGGTGTTGGTGATGGCGTTGGTGGATCGGTATGTAATTGTTCTGGTATTGAATCAATGGTGGAAACTATTTCATTGGCAGCATCTTGACCAGTGTTATCTGGGTCTGTATTTACTTTATTCGACATATACATGTTGTGTATAAAAAATAATATTTATTCATACAAAATATATATTATTTATTTAGGTTTTTTGATAAAACAATTTATCGCATTCTAGGGAAACCAACCAAATTAGCACCAATACCGAAACCCGCACCAGATCGAGCACTTACAGCCATCGAAGGAATATATGTATCAAGAATACTGAATGTAGCGGCAGCAGTTAATGCAATGAGAGCAATTTCTTCTACATTAAGAGCCTTTTTGGGAATTGCGTAGGCTGCGAGAGCAACCATCAAACCCTCAACCAAATATTTAATGGCACGTTTAAGAAGTTCTCCTAAATCAAACATTTCCATATTTATACTAAAAAGGCAGAAAAAAAAATTATATAATAACAAAACTTAAATAGTTTCTTAATATTATGTTATATGAGTCTCTCTAAAGAATCACAACCTGCCCCCCAAGATAAAAAGTATGTTGACTTGTTGGACGAAGACCAGCCTATTTCAGGGCAAAAGTTTACATGTATTTCATTTGTTTCCCCTGAGAATATTTTAAAGAAGAAGGAGATGTTTCTGTTTGACGCATTCTTAAAGAACTATGATTACATCCAATCCATGGAAAAGTTTCAGTCTTTTTTACAATTTGTTTCATTCAAGTACAAACTTTCGAGTGATGATTTAATGACCGATTTGGAAGGATTTGTTAAAGATGAAAAAAACTCCTTAATGTCCAACAATCTTACAGACCAATACAAAAATTTCATCGATAAGAATGAGGAGCAACTTGAAACAGAATTTTCAAGACAATATCACTTTCAAACTTCAACACGAGGCATTAAGATTCGTGGTACATTCTCATCACAAGAAGAAGCCGAGATGAGATGTAAGATGTTGCGCGAGATCGATCCTCACCACGATGTATATGTAGGACCAGTTGGTATGTGGATGCCATGGGAACCTGATGCATATAAAACAGGACGTGTTGAATATCTAGAGGATGAACTTAATACACTCATGCATGAGAAATTTGATAATGAAAAAAGTGCCAAATTGGAGTTTGAAAAACGTGTGCGTGAAACCAAGGAAAAGGCACTCGAGGAGAACAAAGAAAAGGCGGAGAACACTGGAAATGTACTAACCCAAACAATGAATAAGGACGGCGAACTAATTAATGTACGCGAAGTTGACTATGACGCAATCCCAGACGACCAGGTTGTAATGGAACCTACTAAAGGTACTACACCATCTGTAAATATTCAAAATGAGGTGTTTGGTGCACCGAATATTGATACAGGAAAGAAGATTGATTAACTGGTTAATATAAATATATAATAATGTAAAAATTAAATTATTATATGTTCGAACATGTTTTATAACGTACATGCCGGTGGTGCATTTAAATCATCACTTGAAAAATATAATTTGCATATTTTCTTTAATTTTTTGGTTGAGCGATGATAGCGACGATGACGAATAGTTACAGGTAATCTTTCACCAATTATGATGTTCCAAAAGTCCCTATTCCTTGACAATGAGGGCATTTACAATAATTTTTCCTCCCTCTATATGTTTCTTCACAATATGTATGTAATTGTATATTACACTTATGACATTTAACTAATTCTATAAAATGAATATGTTCCCAACAAATTAAACATTTATTATTTTCATTATTATTTTCAATATTATCTTGATTTGTAACTTGATTAGATATATAATTTCCCATTTAATATTATAATTTAAGTTATAATATTAAATCCATTTTATTAATATATTCATTATTTTTAGTTTCCGTGTTCAATACACATATTTTAGTTGTATCACCCCCTTTGGGTTCACAAATCTCATCGTGCGTCGTCGCGGTGGGATCTCACCAGATGTTGCGCCCTCCCCTGAGGTTTTGCCCAAATGCTGTTTATATAACCCCCAAATACTTACTTTATCCAATCGAGTACGTTGTTTGAGCACTTGTATAGTCATTAAATAATCAGCAACGGGTTTATAAAATAACCAATATTGGGGTTCTGTTGCGTTAGTACCTACATGTACATAAAATATATTTCCGGGAAAGGTAGGAGAATCCCGTTCAGTTGAGGTGGTTTCTTGTCCGTTTACATATTCAATCATATTTCCAAATTCAAGTACATTATGTTCATACCAGGTACCGGCGTTCAAGTTATTAATAACGCCACGATATTTGTTTGTACGAACACCTTTAGTATAGCTTTCAATATAATATGTATGTCCAGTTTCCAAATCGTATGGCGAAATTGATTTCATTTTTTGATAAAGTTAGTATGAGTTATGTATAATATAATTATTAAATTGTAAATCAATTTTTTTTATAATATTAGGTCGGCTTTGTTGTAAAAATTAAATTATTATATGTTCAACATGTTTTATAACGTACATGCCGGTGGTGCATTTAAATCATCACTTGAAAAATATAATTTGCATATTTTCTTTAATTTTTTGGTTGAGCGAAGATGTAATAAACCTTGATTCAAATCTTCACCAAATCCTTTCTTATTAGGATTATAAATCATACTCTGTAGGTAATTTCCAAATACTGATGCTGTTATACCAGGATGTAAATCTAAAAATGGATATCCGTCGCTATAAGATAAGGCAACGCCTAGATATTTATCTGGGTCTGATTTATATATTTTTAATAAATCATCATTAGTTTTATCCTTGACGCGAACAACTTTTCCACCATTTTGTTCCCATCTGTCGGTATGTGAATATCCTTCGTGTCCAAGTACGGGGTTCGACTTGATATCGTCATCAGAAATCCCAGATCCTTGTTTTTCTTCAATTAATGTTGAAGTTATTTCGGCTTGCATAAACTGAATAAAAACAAGTGAAAATAACATAACAAATACAACAGAAACCAATCCTTTATAAGATGAAGTTGCGTTACCAAATAATTCTCCTGTTTCTCCCAAGAATGATGAAATACCAGTCATAATTGAACGTAAAAAGAATGATTTTGTTTTTTTAATTTGTTTCGTTTTCTTTCGTCCTGGATCGACAAAAAATAAAATTAATCCTGCTAAAATTCCAACCACAATGAGTATTAACAATAAGTATCCAATATCGTAAAAAACACGCTTAAACATATTGAACTCTGATGTATTTTTATAGTGAAATACTGCGTATGAATCAATTTTAACTGGAATTGTATAATTTATTTTAGATTCTCGTTGTGAATTTTGTACATATGTTGATAATCCTAAATCATATTTACCATTACTTACCCATTCAACAACTTGATCCCGATTTTGATAATTACTTTCAGAAAATGTGTATTCGAAATTATATTTTTCGAAATTAGGTAATTTTTTCAATTCTTCTACAATATCCCATATCATTCCTGAATATTCTTTCTTACCATTGATATTATTTACGTGAGTAACAATACCACTTGTTTCAGGTCCTATAATTACAAAAACTTTTATAGTTTCTTTTTTTGTTTCCTTTTCTGAATAATTGTTAAATGAAGACATCATACATAATATTAACTATTTTATTTTAAACCTTTGCATATTTAAAATGCCGATTTTAAGGTAGGTAATATTAGGTCGGCGTTTTAAATGTTCAAAGGTGTAAAATAAAAACTGGATATAAATCCTTTGTTGTAAAAATTAAATTATTATATGTTTGAACATGTTTTATAACGTACATGCCGGTGGTGCATTTGAATCTTCACTTGAAAAATAAAATTTGCAAATTTTTTCTAATTTTTTTGTTGAACGAATATGTAATAAACCTTGATTCAAATCTTCTCCGAAACTTCTCTTATTTGGATTATAAATCATACATGATGGTGAATTTCCAAATACTGACGCTGTGATTTTAGGATGTAAATCTAAAAATGGATATCCATCGTAATAAGATAACACTACACCTAGATGTTTGTCGGGATCTGATTTGTATATATTTAATAGATCTTCATTGCTTTTACCCTTATGACGTGTAACCTTTCCTCCATTTTCTTCCCATTTTGTAGTATGTGCATATCCTTCGTGTCCGAGTACAGGTTTCAACTTGATATCGTCATCAGAAATCCCAGCTCCTTTTTTTTCTTCAATTAATGTTGAAGTTATTTCGGCTTGCATAAACTGAATAAAAACAAGTGAAAATAACATAACAAATACAACAGAAACCAATCCTTTAAAAGATGAAGTTGCATTACCAAATAATTCTCCTGTTTCTCCCAAGAATGATGAAATACCAGTCATAATGGAACGTAAAAAGAAAGATTTTGTTTTTTTTATTTGTTTCATTTTCTTTCGTCCGGGGTCGATAAAAAATAAAAATAATCCTGCTATAATTCCCAACACAACGAGCATTAACAATAAATATCCGATATCATAAAAAACACGCTTAAACGTATTGAACTCTGATGTATTTTTATAGTGATATACTGCATACGCATCAATAGTAATGGGAACAGAATAATTTATTTTAGATTCTCGTTGTGAATTTTGCATATATGTTGCAAGTCCTAAATCATATGTACCATTACTTACCCAATCAACCGTTTCATTATAATTATTATATCCACTTTTAGAAAATGTATATTCAAAATTATATTTTTCGAAATTAGGTAGCTTTTTCAATTCCTCAATAATATCCCAAGCAATTCCTGAATATTCTTTTTTTCCATTAACATCTTTTTCATATGTAACAATACCACTTGTTTCAGGTCCGGTAATTACAAATACTTTAATTGTTTCTTTCTTTGATTCTTTTTCTGTTTCTTTCTTTGTTTCTTTTTCTGTTTCTTTTTCTGAATAATTGTTAAATGAAGACATCATACATAATATTAACTATTTTATTTTAAAATAAATATTCATCATATTACCATTTTGTGTAAATCCACATTTTTCATAAAATGCCACGTTTTTATCGGAACAATCCAAAATGATTTTGTAACATTGTTTCTCATTTGCGTATTCAACGCATGTATTGATTATTTTCTTACCCATTCCCAAACCTTGCATGGTTGCATCCACCACTACATCTTCCACATGCGCAACTTTACCAAAGTTATGGATTATTTTTGTTTCTATAATACATGTGGCACATGCCATAATTTTATTATTTTGCTCTACAACAAAAATTACATGGTTATCATTGCATTGGTCGATAATATATTTGTGTAAATCAAGTACATCTATCGTATTACTATTCATTGTAAAAAACTGGCTATAAAGTTCTATAATTCCTTTGTTGTAATCATTCGATGTTATTTTCCGTATATGAAAGTTATCCATAATATAGATAATCTTCATATTATATCTAGTAAACAATTCGGTATTTATTACCATTTTGTTTTTTTCACACTGATCTTTTGTGTACTTTTTCTTCTTGCGCTTTCAGGATCATACATTTCCTCTTCATCATCGGAGCCCATATTTTTCGATATTTCCCAAAATTCCTTTGACCCTAATTTGAAATCCCCGTGCGTACTTGCTTTATACCAGAAAATTTGGTCCTGTAGTTTATTCGACTTTGAATTATTATTTATTACTAAACACTCATAATTTTCAGTACATTGGTCCATTACTTGACAGAATGATTCGAAAGTAGGGAACATACCTGCGTAATTTTCATAGATTCTCTTGCGATTCGCGATATAAGGTTCGCGTAAAATGAATACGTAATCAATATTTGTTCTAAGATTTGGTGGCACGCCTAAAGGATATTGCATAGTAATGATAAGCATCACTTTCCAATGACGTCCATTCATGAACAATAAGCGCATCATTTTATCCCTTGTCCATGAAGCATCGTATAAACAATCATCTAAAATTACAAATGTTCTTGGATCAATTGTACATTTTTTGTATAATTCCATGTCTTTTTTCACCTGTTTTAATACTTGTCGTTGGCGTTTTAGAACATTCTCGATGATTACGGTATTGTATTCATTGTGAATAAACAACTTGGGTACATGGGTACTATAAAACCCATTTCCTTCTTCCGTGCCGGAAATAACCGTTCCTAATGGAATATCTTGTTGATAAAATAACAGATCGCGAACTAAGAAACTCTTTCCTGTGTCACGCCGACCAATTAAAACAATGACTGGACCTTTATTCTCATTCGGTTTAAATGATATATTTTTCATATCAAATTTTTTTAATTCTAAAGTCATATGCTTAAGGCGGATAAAAAAAATTTGAAATTCTTTCGTACGTAATATTTTAATAAAACAATGAGTTTAAACATATTATTAAAAGTGAAACTATAATCTAATGAGTATTGATTATGCCAAACACAATCATGATGACTTTTTCCAAGATTTAGAAAACCCTGACTTTACCAATCTAAGCGATATTCAAAATTATGTTCCTGTGTATAATGAATTTTTTGACCTGAATAATAAAAATTCCCGCAATATTAATTTTGCTACTAAACATGTAATATCGAACATCAACGAAAAGCTATCCTATAACAATTACAATATGTGTATATCCAATTGTGAAACAAAAGAGAAAACATCTAAAAAGGTTTATTGTAAATTTTCTCCTCTTATTGACCCTATTAAATACACTATGGGGAAATACAAGGACGTCGACGAAAGTACATTTTATCAATTACCTAATCAAACAACTGAAGAAAATAATGTAAACATTATGGAAAAATATAAATTGATACATAATAACGCATATGTTGACGCGTTATTTTCATATACTTCTAGCAAATTGAAAGATAATGGGTTTGTACACGCAAATGATTATTACGGAATGTTCTTAGCAAATCAGTATGATTTTAGAATGAATATAGAGGACGATTTGGAATATATGATGGAGTCGCAATTTTTTCACAATAATAAACATACATTGTTTGAAATAGAAAATGCCGATGAACTATTCGTACAACGTTCTTTCAAGTACAAGAAACCCATTGTCATGCAAGAAGATCTAAAGGTAGAAGATATCGTCGATACATTTCCTGATGACATTATTGACACAATTTTTGAAAGTACGTTAAGTGACGCGAATGCTCAAACACTTAATATTACACAGGATTTATCAGCCACTATGATGAATAATATGGTGTATGAAAATGAAAGTCATTCTGGTTCCCGTTCACATAAGGGCGGTGACGGCGACGATGATGACATTAGCAGCACATGTAGTTCATCATCGTCTGTCACAGATAATGGTCTTCAGATTGAGGGTGGTATTGGTAATTCTGAAAACTATAATTCTGATGAGTCAGATGACGAGTCAGGCTCGGAGTCTGGTTCAGAGTCAGATTCAGATGGTGAAAATGATACAATGGTAGTTATTCATAAATTTCCTGTATTAGCAATTTTTACAGAATGTTGTGAAAATACATTAGACAAGTATATGTTGAATAATGATATTAGTGATCGCGAATGGACGTCTATCATGTTTCAAATCATTGTCGTTTTGATGTATTATCAAAAACATTTCCAATTTACACACAACGATTTACACTCGTGTAACATCGTTTATGAAAACACCGACGAACAATTCTTGTATTATAAGATTGACGATAAGGTATATAAGGTTCCCACACATGGTCACGTTTTTAAAATCATTGATTTTGGACGTTCCATCTTTACAATAAATGACAAACGTTTTTGTAGCGATAGTTTTAGCAAGGGAGAAGATGCGGATACACAATACAACACTGAACCATTTTACAATGAAGCCAAACCGCGCATTGAACCCAATTATAGTTTCGATCTATGTCGGTTCGGATGTTCGATGTATGATTTCTTTATTGACGACCCAGCAGATGAAGAGGAAGAATGCGAGAAAAATATTATTGCGAACATGGTGCGCGAATGGTGTTTAGATGATAACGGAAAAAATATTTTATACAAGAAGTCAGGCGAGGAGAGATATCCTGAATTTAAGCTTTACAAAATGATTGCACGCAATGTCCATAACCATACACCGACGAAACAACTAGAACGTACTATGTTCAAACGTTTTATTATGAAGGGGAAATTGAAAAACAAAAAGGTAATGGTCATTTAGATAACACGATTATCCAAATTATTATTTTATAATGCTATTGTATTATAAAATATGTCGCGCGTTTTAATATATCACCATAAAAACGATAAGGAACGATATAATCACTATATAAATGAAATACGGAAAATAGGTGGGAAAAAACTTTGTTTTTCAAAAATAGGCAATGATTTTTTGAACGAAACGTTAGATGCCTGTGATTATTTATTTGTTCATGTATTTCGTTCTGAAATAAGAGGATTTGCTTGTGTAGATTATAACACGCAACCAAAACATATTTATATAGACCTCATTTGTAATACTAAATTTCACGCAATGAAAAGTCGTTCCACTAAACATTTGGTTCGTCTAGGTGGAAAGGATATTATAAACGCTATACATGGTCTGGGAGAACGTTTAAAGGCGCGTTACGTTAAATTGAATGCCATTCAGGATGTTATCTCTTACTATCATCATTTTGGGTATACATTTGAGAACCCCGATCTACGATATAATAGTAAAAATAATTTAGTAGAAGAGTTACAAAAAGCCCAAGGAGAGAAAAATCAAGCACAAATAGACAAGATTATTCGTAAAATTGTCGTGCGATATTATCCAAAATTCTATAACGAAGTCAACCAAACAAAATATAAAAAGGAAGATTCAGATACAAAACGAGAGGCAATGTCGTATGGTATTCCAATGATATATAAGTACAAGAAAGAGGCTTCCAAAAGTATATGCAAAGGAAGAAGCATTAAAAACCCAAACAAATGTGATAAATATAGAATTGGATGTTCTGTTGCACGTGGCACCAAACGATCATATTGTAGAAGATCTAAAAACAAAACACGAAAAAGAAATAGTCACAAATAATACGTGACTGGAAAATTATAATAGTGTAAAATAATACATATTATAATTTAGATTCATTTAAAAATCCGGTGTGTTTGTAAAAACTGCTGCCTGACCTTCGTCTGAAACATTAGGGAATTGTTGTATAGCTAACATACCAACAAAGGTAGAAATAAATACAATAATCGCATCTTTCAATATAACCTTTAATGGTTTATTTTCTTTGTCGATAAACCTCATTTCAACAAATTTAAACAACAAGAATAAAAATGCGGCGACGGATGAAATCATCATATTACTTTCCATATAAACTATAACTACCTATTTTTCGTTAATGTTAAACGTATTATTTCAACTCTTCGATATCGCTTAATATAAGATTTTCTTCTTTAGATGTTAATGAATCTAATGAAATTTTTTCAACATCACTACCAATCTTAATTTTAAAAGAATTGTCATTGTCGTCCTCGTCATCTTCGTCTTCAAGTCTGCGTTCCTCGTTTCGCATGTTGCTAATTTGTTCTAATCGTTCAATCGTCTTTGGAGCGTTGATTATTTCTTCCTTGTTATCCCCATTCATTACAGAATCATTATCATTGAAACTGATTCCTTGCTTTTTGTCATTAGATTCTTGTGTAGAAATTGTTAAGGCATCTGCCTCAACCTTTAATTTATCAGCTGCGATTTCATCAGACCTTTCATTTTCTGTCTCTACTTCTTTAATGGGTATTTTCTCTTCTTGAATTGTTTCGATATAATCTTCCTCAATACTTTCATCCATATACGATCGCAATACGGATTCAATGGGCAATGTTTCACGGATTGCATTTAATATACATTCTTGTATAATAATTTCGATTTCACGTGTATGTTTTTGCTTTTGTAATGGAGTAACGTATTTTTCGTATAAATACACATTGGTGTACAATTTGCGCGCAACTTGTATATATGATTTATGAATGAAATCTTCTAGACGCGGGATCTCTATTTCTATCTTCTTTTGTTTTTTTCCTACACGTATGGTAGTGAGCATTTTCAATTGAATAATATGAACACATGTCAACAAATCTTCTAAATAAGTACATCCACTTTTCTCTATAATGCGGTCCTTTTCCTTTTCAATGATTTCACTATTCCACTTTGGAACTCGTGAAATCAAATTTTGAAAGGTCATTAAATACTTTTCAGTCTCGTCATTATCCTCGCATAATGTCCATGCCTCACTAAATATTGACAAATATCCCTCCATTATTAAGGGGCAAAGAATGCTAATTAAACGTGAGGTGTACTCGTTTCTAGATTCGTGTAATGTTGCATGAGTAAAATCATCCATCTTATTACATAAATGTAATATTTTCTAAACATCGATTATTACGTAAAAAGAGAATACTAAATATAAACATAATAAATGTTTTCTCATTCCTAAATTCGCGTCTAGCATTATTTATTAAGAATAAAACCTGATATCTTTCCTTTTCGGCGATTATACTTGTACTTTTGATTGTATTTATGATATCAATGCTACTAATCCCTTTGTCGTAAAGTTTGTTTGTTATATCGATATAATTTGCCTTATCTATGTTTTTTGAAATTTCTGAAAATGTTTTTACTACATAATCTCCACGCTTCTTTTCGTCCTTATTATTCCATATTGATTTATTGTTATGACTATATAAATTTACAGGAACATTGTTAATCACCGGTAACCCGACGTAAAATTCACAGAAACGTGAACATATTGGTTTCAATAATTTATATTTATCTTCGAGTAAAATAAAGAAACGTGTAGAATGACTGAATAATTCGATACATCGTCTTAAAGCAGATTGTGCGTCCATAGTTAATTTATCCGTATTCAAGAAAACAATGCTTTTGAACATTGATACATTCGTTATATTTGTTTTTGCAAAAAATTTAATATCATCGCGAACAAATTTAATGCCTTTCCCATGTGCACAATCTACAAACATTGTATATTTTTTCAGATTTTCGTCTGTTTTATATACATTCATTAAAAATTCACGAACCATTGTTTTTTTTCCACTTCCATATGGACCATGAAAAATAATATGGGGTACGCAGTTTCTTTCAATGAAATTGTTTAATTTATCTTTGATATTTTGGTGTATCTGTAACATAATTATTGTACATAAGCAAATAATTATGTTTAAACCTATTTATTCTCTATAGGTAAAATTTATACACTTGAATGTAAGCTATGTGTAAATGGATTTTTCTTAAACGCGTCTAATATATCAGGCTGATTACGTGAGTTATTGGCAACGTCTGTATGAGCAGAAGGCATATCCACCTTGCCATATACATCCTTCGAAGGTGTCGAATAATTGGTATTATTTGGAACCCACATTCGGTTATTTTCACGATCTGTTTGATCCTTAGCTATTGAAATATGACGATTTGGTTCAAAACGTTGTGTGTTTCCAGGGTTTGTTCTAGCAACATTTACCACTTGTTTAGATTCATTGTTTGTTTGTTTGTAAGCAGCGTCATATACCGCAACACCATTGTAACCACCTGTGTTACCTACATAGTATCCCTGTGTTTCATTTCTATTGCTGTATATTGACTGATGATCAGATGTTTCATACGCGCCACTACCTTGCTGTTGGACATTGTGGTGTTCCAACGATTTTCCATACATTTGACGATTGGTGACACCTGGTGATTGTTGTGTCTCAGCAATGTATCCAGCGGGTGTGGATACTTGAATATCGCCGTAAGCACGTACATTACCAATCGCGTTTTCTTTGCGAGTAGGTTGTAGAACATCCATGATAGGAGATAATGCCGCGTGAAGTGTATTGCTAATAAACCCAAATATGTTGGGGTTTTCGCATATTTGACTACGATTATTGTCTAATATTTCATGGTGTATATTCGCATGGCCTGTTGTACCTCCCATGTTGGGAGCACCTACAGCTGGACTATTGTATGTGTTTTTAGTAGAAGGTGTATATGCAGTAGAATGGTAATTTGATTTCTTTTCTTGCGTGCTGAGAGCGACACCCTGATAATTGGTTGGTGTATTCTGACGTTGAATATTCTTTGCGACATGACTACTTCTAGATGTTTGCTTTTTTTCTACACCAGTTGTTGTAAACCAACGATCAGAACTATTTTCATAATAAGTATCTGGTGTATATTTTTCAACTTTGCCTTCTACACCACGCTCCTTAATTTTTGATACAGCTGGACCTTGGTGATTATTTAGCGAATATGACATTTTTGGGTTTGTATCCACGCGCATTTCATCTACGTTTTTAGGTTGCCACATTTCACGTGCATCCATACCTGAATTAAAACCATTCGTACCTTCTGTCCCATATCCTTGATTCAAACCTGGACCAACCTGGACACTTTCAAAAGGTTTCACATTTGCTACTTTATGACTTGGGTTTACACGTGATTGATAAAAATCACTCATATTTGGTGCACCATTGGCATTCTGCATGTTTTCTTGAGGTCTAAATAAAGGCGCCTGTTCTGTTTTTCGAATATTTTGCGACCCACTCCCATTCTTATTATCTAAAATTCCTTCCGATACGTTGTGGTCGGATGTCATGCCACGTACTTTTGATCCAAAGAAAGGTTGCATATTATTATGCGAAAAATCCTTAGTCTGAATTGTTTCACCAGTTAAACTGGTGACATTAGGTTGCCTTGTATTTTGTTGTTGCGATTTTTGATAACTTCCATCAAAATATTTAGATCGGCTATCTGTACTTTCATGGACTTCCTGCGCATCATTGTTGGCCGCCGATGGCGCGAATGATACCTTTTTTGGGGGTTGACCATTTTGGGAAGGCGGTAGTATATTATCCGAAAAACCTTCGCGGCGATTATTATTTATAGTTCGATTATCTTGATTTGATACAATAAATAATCCACCCAGCGCAATTAAAGGGACAGCTAATTCCATTATATATAATATAATAATAAAATTAATCAATAATACAAATATAGTCCTAAATCAAAATATAATTGTATTTGTAATATATACATGGCGATTGTTCCCTTTGAAAATATACAACACGAGTATTTTTACATGAAAACAAATTATTTAAAAGATCTTCCCCCCGTAAAGACCAACAAAACAACAAGTATCTATTTTCATAATTGTATTCACCAAGATATGTGTACTATATGGTCATACTTTTTTAAAAACATATCGTTATGTCGTACAAATTTAAAATTCGGTCACGAATGTATATTAAATTCATATCAGTATTATGATTTAATTATTATAAATGAATTTATCGATAGCGAAACGATTAATCATGCATTCATAGATAGGTTTATAGATATTTTGAATAAACATGGGGAATTATGGGTTTTTTGTATATCTAAGGATATCTATAATATAATCACTGAAATATTTGATAAATATAAAAAAAAGTACTATAAAAAGGACCTTTCTAAAGAAGGTATTTTCTTATACATGGTTACTATAGGAAAATAAGGAATCTTAACACTTTTTGTAATAATCTTTTTCTAAAATGCGTGTTTGTAAATTGTTGTTAAATGGTATTTCGACATGTGCCTGAGGATTGAATGGCAAGTCAGTATATCGTTGTTGCTCAACATCGCGTAATTCCCAGGCTGGTGCTATTGTACGAGATTGCTCAACATAACTTGGTGTAGTACCATAACTGATACTCTTATTGACTGCGCTTTTTTGTTGATATTGAACACAATCACGTTGTAGACTGCGTGTTTGACACCGCAAGTCACTTTCAATGTCTATTGCGTTCTTACTTAAATTCGCACCCCATTTTTCTAACCGAATGTGAGGATCTTCTACAAAATCCATACGTGAACCATTACCAGGCACATTCATTATATATTTGCCAATGGCTGTTGTTTCATGTAATTTCTTTGCTATCCTTGCAGGGTCGTCATGAAAACGTGTAAAGGACATAATATAATATAGAATGATAATATTATATTACACTATTTAATCACGCATTGGGCGTTGATCTTTTTCAATCACTAATGGTGTTGGCATTACAAGTTGCAGACGATCAATAAAACATACACTTTGTAAAGATTTGACATCTGGGTTTTCGTATACATGAGGCTTTACTAAATTAGTTGAATTAATTCCAAATAAATAGGATTCGATGTTTATTGGGTTGTGTGCCAACTCGGTCCTTGGAATTTGTGCAGGATTTAATCCGAACCCAGGCATCATGGTTTCTTTCGCTAAACCATGAGCTGAATGTGGAGTAAAATTATATGTATTCGCTAAATCAAATGTACGTTGCTCTATCTTGTAATTTTCACGCGCGTTTATATTTCGTGTAGATGCCATCTTATTCTATTGTTATATTATTTATTTTAACAAATTATCCATTTCATTTATATTGTTCTCTGTAATCATGCCATTTTTGAATAACGATTGTAAACACCCATGTATATGTTGAAGGTGGTCAAACGTAAATAACATCATAAAACCCATCAGTTCCATACCACAATCATCTGGTTTCATCATATTATTACACTGGTTCACCTTATCAATCCAACGCTTCATATGTTCGTCATCCTTTACACATATAAATAACTTTTCAATAACAGCCGATATTTTTTCATGATATTTATCTAAATAAAATACGTGTAAGAATTGCTCAGCAAAACATTCGTCTTGTTCGTACGTTTCCGATTTATTTTTATAATCTATTACAAGATCGAAATTATATTCATTTTTCAACGATTGGAGATCCATATAAAACCTGTAAATAAAGGTTTATATAGATTTAAATAATTATTTAAGATTTGCGGTCACGATGAACTTCACGCGAAGGTAACCCGCCACGTACCCAGCCTTCAGTTGCATCACTCTCAATGACGCGAGATGATTGTCTCATGGTTTCCTCCATTTCAGGCATAAGTGGGTAATTTTTGTATTGGGAAAAATTCACTTCTGAAACAGGATTGGATGTCTTGCGGTTAGTGAATGTTTCACCTTGAACAATTTGACTTTCTAATACAGGGTCACCTCGTCCACGTCCTAAAAAGGGAACAGTTAAATAAGGTCGGTGGAATAAAGACAATTTACAAGGAGTACTCACTTGTTCCTGATGCATTAGTTTACTATTTGTATCAATGTTAGCACCACCAATTCCGACTTGGTTACCTCCACTATAATTAACGTTTGGTTGACTTGTTGCAAACATAATAGGCTGGGTCATATTACTATCCTGTGCGTAATAATTTGTCAACAAATAATTTTGACGTTCTACATTTTGTTTATCACTCACATTCATGCTACATAAATCATTTCCTATGCGTGACATGCTTTGAAATTTATAATCGTGCACGTTTGCCATAATATATATATTGAAGATTTTATTTTCAACATATATATATTTTTATTAACTATTGGTCGACATGTCTGTTTTACGTGATGGCATATCACCATAACAGAATTTAGCGAAATCATCCTGTGCGTTTGGATTTGTTGTACTAGCTGGACTATAAAATGATCGCATGGATTGATCAAATTGATAGTTATCCCCTAAATCTTGGAACAATCTCTTATCTATATCGGGATTGTCATTGTTCAATTCTTTAACCATCTGTATTGTGTTTTTGTTTATTTCTTCCGTGTTATCTTGAGTATATGCCATGGGTGCACTCGGACGTTTCGGTTCATCTTGGATATGAGTAAGAAGTACATTACTCAATGGATTTTTCGTGTTTGATTGATATGTAGTTGGTTTCATTATACTTAATAATTTATTTGTTCCTTCACTCACCGAAGAAAACCCTTCTTCTACATTTTTTTTCTTATTCATTTGATACATAACGACGATTAATGCTAAAGTTATTACCCCGATAATTAAAAAGTTAACAGATTTTCGGAATACAAACCCTAAAATACTCATTAGAATAACTATGCGTGTGATTGAATTCCATTTTTCCTCCTGTGACATTTTATCATCCGGCCATAAATTATGTATTTTATTTTTATTCAATAATATAAGGGGGTCATCTACCCAAAATGTATCTGGTTGGTTTTCCATTATATACTATTATCTATTATTTATTTTTTACCTTTCTTCTTCTTCTTTTTCTTATTATTATTTTGCGTAGGTCGCATTGATTTTTCAGCCTTCTCTCCTGTTGTAAACGATTCGAATTGTAATTCTATTTCTTCATCTGTCATCGGAACATAATTTTGTTCACGTACCTTCAATTCTGCAGCCGCCTTTTGTTTTGCCAATTCCTTGGCAAGTTTTACTTGTTCAGCACGCCCTTTCATTTGATCACGCTTCTCATTTTGTTTCATCATATTTTCAAATGCCCCCATATTGAACTTACCTTTACCTTTCCCACCACCACCCATACCAGGAATATTCATATTTTTCAACATCGACTCCATATTTTCCATTCCGGGCATATCTTTCATCTTTCGCATCAACTCACTTGCCTCACTCATTAATTCCTTCTCGTCGATCTGACCTGATTTTAATTTAGTATCCAACTTGGATCCCACTTTTTTTACTAAATCCATCAATTTTCCAGGACTCTTAAACAATTTCTTCATAATGTCTTCGGGTTTTGTCGCATCAGAAAAATCAATGTCTAACTCACCCGCCGTCTCTTCAGCTATTTCGGTTGCCAATTTACCTAGTTTTCCATCCAACATAGATGATATATGACTATGAATATCCTCGGGATTTGGCATATTTTCAAACACACCCTTCATCCCCTCACCTAAATTCGGCATGAGTGGAACACCTCCATTACCATCACTTTGTTCGGTATTTGTATTTGATTCGTGTTCCGCATCTTCATTTTGAAAACCTTCTTTTTCTGTGAAAATATTCTGTATATTTGACATGACGTCTTCGAGTTTTGTTTTGAATTCGTCTTGATCAATCGCCTCGAAAAGTTTAGCGGTATCACCAAAAGATTCACTATCAGTTATATTACCAACACTCGAAAACAACAACAATTGTAAATATTTCCACAATGTATCACGTGTATTATCAGTTACACCATCTAAATTCCATAATTCTTTGAAATCGATATTGGGGAGAAATTCGCAGTTTACCTCAGAAGTTTCTTCAAAAATTTCGTTGTTTTGGTATAGAATGTCAAAGAATCGTTCGGGGTATGTTTTTTTTACATAATCAAATAACATTTGAGATTCTATTCCATTTTCACCATAAAATGTTGCAACTCTATCACTTGTTTCGGGGAACGATGTCTGGATATCTTTACATAAATCTTCAACTACTTTTACGAACTCGGCTGGAACTGGAACTGAATCATTATCCAACGATTCTGAATCATTCTGGGTAAGATTGGGTTGTTCACAATCTGGTTCAGTGGACATTTATATGATTTATACTATTAAATATTTTTTAAATGTAAATTATAAAATATTTACTTGTACTGGTTTTAATCGTTTTTATCCTAATTACTTGTTCTGTAAATAAATGGTTGAAAGTTTACTCATATTCTGAATATATTTCATACACGCATTCTGGTTTGATTTATCCATACTCTTGATTGGGTTTCTAAGACGATCAATACCTCGTATAATTTTATCTGTATCGTTCATTTTCTGTATATCCGTACCATAATCTTTGTCAATAAAAAATGTAATATCTCCTTCTTCAATCTGAGAAGAATAAGGATCGGCGATGAAAGTTTTCCAAATCTGAATGAGAAGACGTGGATTCCCCTTGCGTAAGGTTGTCATCATGTTTTTTGTAGTTAGTAGGTCTTTATTGTCTGGAAAAATATGAATGATATCATCCATAAATTCACTAAATTGATTGTTAAACGCTGTGAGTATAGGAGATGACATAATATATATTATTTATAACAGATACTTTTTTAATTCATTTTCATTGAATATTTTCTTTATTCAATTATTTAGAATATGGCATTTTTTGATTATATACATCTTTGTCCCTATCTTGTTGTAATTTTTCAATCGTCATTTCTTGACCAGTACCAATTTTATCAGGAACATAGTTGTCTACAGGTGTGGAAATTGTTGGATTATTATCCATTGGTACATAATGATGCATTTGTCTCAAACCACCATCTCCTTTGGATTGTAAATCCGTCGCGTTCGTATCCAAAAAACTAAAATTATCTGAACATACAAAAGTATCACTCCCCATAAATCCAAAAGGTTCAGGTTCATCCGATACTTGGGTTTGTTCAGTATCTTGAATTTGTTTTTGAATAAACCCTAATATTTCATTCCCTGTTAGAACGCGATTACCATGATTCTGAAGTAATAAAGAAGGTACTTTGTTGATTATTGGTGGTAGTGGTAACGTTTTACCATTCTCCAACTGAATAATTGTATTATTCTTTTCATCCTTGCTGCGTTTATCAATACAAATATAATAGAATTGTTTTTGAACGTTTGACTTTGACAATGTTTGTAATAACTGGTTTGAATGTTGACAATGATTACTATAATACAACAAGTTCATTATTTAATCAAATACTATTTTTTTAACCTTTTTTCATAAAATTGATATAAAATTAAATCGGTACAAAATATACATACCAATATGGAACCTATTCTTTCCAATATCAATGTTTCGAACAATCAGGCTAATTTTACATTGGAAAATGTGAATGTCAGCATCGCCAATGCTATTCGGCGTACAATCATGTCTGAAATACCTGTTATTGTCTTTAAAACATTCCCTGAAAGTGATAATGATGCAACAATTACAAAAAATACATCGCGTATGAACAATGAAATTATTAAGCAACGTCTCAGTTGTATTCCCATTGTTATTCAAGACATGGAATTCCCTATCGACACCTATATTTTAGAAGTAAATGAAACGAACACAACGGATAGCATGATGGTTGTTACTTCGGAACACTTCAAGATTAAGAATATTCAAAATGACCAATATTTGTCGCGTGAAAAAACTAAGGCGATATTCCCTCCCGATTCAATTACCAAACACTATATCGATTTTGTTCGGCTTCGTCCGAAGATTTCAGATGAAATTCCGGGTGAGGCTATTGCATTGACATGTAAGTTTAGCATTTCGTCAGCAAAAACAGATGGCATGTTTAACGTCACCAGCACATGTGTTTATGGTAATACCCCAGACAATGATAAAATCGATGCTGCATGGAGTCTAAAGGAAAAGGATTTGAAGGAAAAACAGATGGACGAGGAGGGTATTTCTTTGGAGCGCGAAAACTTTATGATCATGGACTCACAGCGTATTTTTGTGCCCAATAGTTTTGATTTCACGTTGGAATCAATTGGTATTTATGAATCTACTGAGTTGGTTGAGAAAGCGTGTGATATTATTACTGGAAAATGCGAGAAATTTATTAAAGATATTCAGGAAAAACCTGAGCTTATTCAATCATCGAACACTACTATGTTGAATTCGTTTGATGTGACTCTTGTCAATGAAGATTATACACTTGGAAAGATGCTCGAATACTTCCTTTACGTTCTATTCTATGAAAACGAAGGCAAGATGAGTTTTTGCGGATTTAAAAAATTCCACCCGCACGATGCCGACTCGATTATTCGTATGGGATACAAAAGTAACGAACACAATGAAACCATTGTAGATGACCTCACACAAGCCACCAAGGCAGCAATTATTATTATCAAAAAGATTAATGACCAATTTGCGTAGAATGAAAAACTCTATTATATATTTATTTTTCTAATATATATATATATAGAATGAGTAGTTTAAGCACGTTGCGTTCCAATGGAACTATCGATTTAGATAATGTTTTTTCCGTTGCCTCACAAGACGCGGTCCCTTCGGGAATAGCATTTAATAATGACGGAACCAAAATGTTTATTGTTGGTTATGATGGTAGTGATGTGAATGAATATGCTTTAACTACTGGGTTTGATGTGAGTACCGCGGGTTATACACGAAATTTTTCCGTTCGGACGCAAGAAGCGTACCCTTCAGGAATAGCATTTAATAATGACGGAACCAAAATGTTTATTGTTGGTTTTAATGGTGTTGAGGTGTATGAATATGCTTTAACTACTGGGTTTGATGTGAGTACCGCAAGTTATGGAAACAAAAATTTTGACGTTGCCTCGCAAGAAACGGCCCCTACGGGAATAGCATTTAATAACGACGGAACCAAAATGTTTATTATTGGTGCTGGGAGTGTTGAGGTGAATGAATATGCTTTAACTACTGGGTTTGATGTGAGTACCGCAAGTTATGGAAACAAAAATTTTTCCGTTGCCTCACAATACGCGGTCCCTGAGGGAATAGCATTTAATGGTGACGGAACCAAAATGTTTATTATTGATAATTATGGTGATGATGTGAATGAATATGCTTTAACTACTGGGTTTGATGTGAGTACCGCAAGTTATACACGAAATTTTTCCGTTTCCTCGGAAGAAACGATCCCTACGGGAATAGCATTTAATAATGACGGAACCAAAATGTTTATTGTTGGTTATGAAGGTGATGATGTGAATGAATATGATTTATCTACTGGGTTTGATCTATCTACTACTATTATTAATAAATATATTTTAAATGGTAACTATACTTTATCATCAAGTTTAACCATTGGTGCTGGAGAAATATTAACCATTGCTTCAGGAGTGACATTAACGATTCCTTCTGGAAAAACATTAACGACTAATGGTAAATTAATAAATAATGGTAAATTACTAAGGTTAGAGGAAAAAAAACGTAAAATAAGTAAAATTAATATTGCGTTATCGAATGATTTGCACGGACAACTCCAATATGCTGGTCAGCCTATTCTAGGTGTAATTCAATTCAAGAATATTGAAAATCAAATGGTAAAATTTGTTTTATTGGATAATGATCCGAATGATCCATTTACACAGATATATAAAGGTGTAGTACAAAATAATGCGTTAAATGCCACAGAAAAGAAGGATTTGTATCGTCATTATGCTAAAATGTATGATGGCTCTAGAGACGTGCTATTATATCTAGAATCATTATCAGGCGAAGAGCTGGTATATAGAGGATATTAGTAGAATGAAAAAACTCTATTATATATTTATTTTTCTAATATAAATATATAATGAGTAGTTTAAACACATTACTTAACAATGGAACTATCGATTTAGATACAAATAATGTTTTTTCCGTTGCCTCGCAAGAAACGAACCCTATGGGAATAGCATTTAATAATGACGGAACCAAAATGTTTATTGTTGGTTATGATGGTGATAATGTGTATGAATATGATTTATCTACTGGGTTTGATGTGAGTACCGCAAGTTATGGAAACAAAAATTTTTCCGTTCGGACGCAGGACACGATCCCTGTGGGAATAGCATTTAATAATGACGGAACCAAAATGTTTATTGTTGGTTATCAAAATGCTGATGTGAATGAATATGCTTTATCTACTGGATTTGATGTGAGTACCGCAGGATATACACGAAATTTTTCCGTTCGGACGCAAGAAACGAGCCCTCAGGGAATAGCATTTAATAATGACGGAACCAAAATGTTTATTGTTGGTTTTAATGGTGATGATGTGAATGAATATGCTTTAACTACTGGATTTAATCTAGGTGACGTAAATTATAGACAAAATTTTTCCATTGCCTCGGAAGAAACGAGCCCTCAGGGAATAGCATTTAATGGTGACGGAACCAAAATGTTTATTGTTGGTGATAATGGTGTTGAGGTGAATGAATATGATTTATCTACTGGGTTTAATGTGAGTACTGCAAGTTATGCTAACAAAAATTTTTCAGTTGCCTCGGAAGAAAGGAGCCCTCAGGGAATAGCATTTAATGGTGACGGAACCAAAATGTTTATTGTTGGTGATAGGGGTGTTGAGGTGAATGAATATGATTTATCTACTGGGTTTGATCTATCTACTACTATTATTAAATATATTTTAAATGGTAACTATACTTTATCATCAAATTTAACCATTGGTGCTGGAGAAATATTAACCATTGCTTCAGGAGTGACATTAACGATTCCTTCTGGAAAAACATTAACGACTAATGGTACATTAATAAATAATGGTAAATTACTAAGTTTAGTGGCAAAAATACAAAAAAAACGTAAAATAAGTAAAATAAGTAAAATTAATATTGCGTTATCGAATGATTTGCACGGACAACTCCAATATGCTGGTCAGCCTATTCTAGGTGTAATTCAATTCAAAAATATTGAAAATCAAATGGTAAAATTTGTTTTATTGGATAATGATCCGAATGATCCATTTACACAGATATATAAAGGTGTAGTAATCAATGATGCAGTAAATGCCACAGAAAAGAAGGATTTGTATCGTCATTATGCTAAAATGTATGATGGCTCTAGAGACGTGCTATTATATTTAGAATCATTATCAGGCGAAGAGCTGGTATACAGAGGATATTAGCAGAATGAAAAAACTCTGTTGTATTTCTATTTAAAATTTTTAGATAGAAATAAAACTTAGGTTATTTATCTTGTTCTTCTTTTCTTTTATTTCGTTCAGTTGTTTCTTTTTCCTTCCTTTCTTTTTTTTCGATAGTTTTTTCTCCTTCTTGGATTTCTGTTAAAGATAAAACACTATTTTTGTTCAATCCAATATTATAAAATTCTTCCTTTTCTTTTTCACCTCTAAAAGAAAGTACAAATGATTTTGTTGGATTGTTGGTAAAATAGTAATTAGCATATGATTCATAACATTCATCATTACCTTGTAATTCACAAACAATTTCTTTATACATATCTCCAAAATCTGCTTTGGGAAGTTCCATTTCCATAAGAGGGTCTTGAATATCTGTTATTTTTGTATTGTTCATTATATCATTCCACGTTGAACCACCTTTTATTTTAAAAGTTTTCATTATATAATTATATTAATTACATTTAAGTTATTGCACTCGGATATTAAGATATATAACCCATAAAAAAATATAAACATACACATGTACATCTATATTTTTTATTTTGTTTTCCTTTGTTTACTTTTTATTTTGTTTTCCGTTGTTTACTTTTTATTTTGTTTTATAGGTCCATGCTTTCATTGCCATCTTCGTTGGTATAAGTCTCTCCCTTCTTAGGACGCATGTTGAAGTTCATTGAGAACATGAGACGCGCTTCAGGAAGATTGTTGACGAACTCCATCACATCTGCGAATTGCATCGTCTTCTTAGCAGGACGAAGAGTCGAAATATAGTGACCATGAAGAGCATAAAGATGACCACGAAGTTCGTAAGGCGCATCCTTAAGAGGAATGGAACGCTCCTTGAAACATTTGAAGTAGTTATGGTAGATTGCCTGTGTGAAAATATGTACCTTATCGCGGAATTCGTTGAAACGCTCTTCGAACTCAGGAAATAGCTGTAGGAACAAGGTAATCTTCTTCTCCTTGCGCAGAGTCAGATAGTGGAACTCGAGTTTTGCCTGATTTCCACGAAGCTTGGCAATAAATTCATACGTGGTATTGCGAATCTTCATGCGATGTCCGTTCACAATATTCTTCACCATGACACCCTTGATCACGTTATCAACATTTTGCAAAAGAGCACTTCCGTGGATAATTTTATCGTCGACATACACATCGAATGCCTTCTTTACATCGGCATAGTCATTGTAATTCTCACGAAGGTAACGCTGAGGCATGCGAACCTTGGTATCCTTGAATGCGTCCTGAAGAGTAAATACATCAATCAACTTCACCAATGCTCCGTCAGCATCGTTCGTAATTCTGTAAGCATCCACTAGAATCAGATCATTGTACTGGTAAGTAGATACCACGCGATTATCCACGTGTTGTAGAACAAACGAATAACAAATATCCTTGGCAAGCATGTCATACGTCAAATCGACATTACCCATCGTCTCCTCAAACATCCCACGAAACGTCTTTCCACCTGGAACTTCTTGGTTGTAAAATGAGTTAGACCCACCAATACGACTACGTGTCGCAATCTGCCATCCACGCTCTTCGTCATGAAAGGCGTTGATCATGGTACCCTCTACAAACTCCTCAAGAACTAGATCGATATTGTCCAAATCGTACGTGTTCTCAAACTTTCTGATAGCGAGTGACTTAAACTGCGAACACATCACCATGTCGTTCTTCTCGTTGAATACAACAGATCTGTATTTAGAGTAAACGCCACCATAGGTCTCATCTTGAGCTCGTAGGTTGTTTTTGTTGTAGTTCACTACTTTGAACCCCGAATGCTCCTTTACGGAAACAATATCCTGAGTGACACCACGTGCCATCTCATCTGAAGAAAATTTAATTGTAGACATTTCTGAATTCATTTATAATATATATATTTCTTTAGAATAGGAAAAACTATTTCAATTTTAATTTAGCCGAGGTACAAAAGAGACATTTTTATTCTAACAATATAGTAGTTATGGAAACACCTAAAACTAAAACAGAATCAGTATACTTAATGTTAGGTGACATTATTAAATTAATTAGTCCAACAAACGAAACATACCACGAAAAAATGTATTCAGTCGACTACATAGATAACAAAGAATATATAAAGATCGTAAATGATACACAAGAAGAAATACTTACGCTTGATTCATCAGGTAAATTAAATGACACATCTGTAACCAAAATTATATTACTTAAACGAAATGATATACGGGGATACGCCAAACAACATGGGCTTATTAGTGATACATGGATCAATCTTTATTTTGATGGCGATTATCCTACAATTATAACGGGTATTATTACAAATTTAGAGGAAGATATGATTGAGGTGAAACTTCAGGATGATACATATATATATGTCGATTTCGCTTACAAGGGTATTCCCCCAACGCATGGAATTGAACGCATAGAAATTCGCGATGCACCTCATGACACAGATACACCCAAGCTTAAACAAACATCCGTTGAATTGCCACGCATAGTAGATGAAGATGATGCCGAAGGCGATGTGGCTGAAGGAGATGGAGATGGTCAAAATGTTGATAATGAATCTACTGGTGAAGCTATTTCGATAGATATGTCCGCTGATCATGATTCACATGAACCAGAAGATTACCAAAGGGAGGTTATTTTGACCGATTCCAATATTGGGGATTTAGGTGACGAAGACTCTGATGATGATTTAGGTGAAATCGAGCAATTTGTAAAGGTGACTGACGATGAGTTAAGATATGGTATTCATGTGCAATTGGATGATTTAACCAATGCAATGATATCCAAGGACGGCAAAGACAATATAGAGACTAGAAAAAAAATAGAAAAAATTGTGGCGAGATATACAACACTTCGTGACGAATTTTCGAAAAAAGATCACAATGATTATCCTGAAGGACCATTATTTCTCGGTATTGATCACAAACCTCTTGCGCACTCACTAGAATCTAATAATATGTCAATGCCATGGATTATACCCACCATCTCTGAAAAGCACAAGATTTATGACATTTCAGTAGACCCAGATGATTACCCTGATACACAATATACTACTTTCGATGATGAACGTACATATGAAAACGAACAATTAGACAATTATAAAACATATGGAAATAAAATGTATTATGATAAATATTTATCTACTTTCTCACCTTATATACCAGTTGAAGATTTAACAACATTTTATACATCTCATGCCGTAGATACAATTAGTCACAATTATAAAGACGTTAAAAGTACGCATATTAGTGTTGGAGATATAAGTGTAGATAATCATGTTACATCACGTATTCTTCCTGAAGATGAAGGAATTCACTACAATGGTTTTATTTGTTTATTTACTTACTGGTTGAATGCCTCAAGATCATATTTACCCGCGACATCGTTGCTTGATAAAGCTGAATTAATCAAAGGTAGTTTTCATGACTATTCACGTGTATATAAAAATACAAGACTAAAGACACATACATATTCTGTTGATCGCAACCTTGATTTCAAATACGATGATATGTTTCATGTGACGTATGATAGTAGAGACTCGTCTATATCTTGGCGTGATTTTTTACACAAGGTATTGCCTACAAATCGTCATTTGATTAGCAAATATGCCGATAATATGATGATATTAACATCACCGGTTGGTTTTCAATATATGGTTCAATGTTTGGAAGCATTTATGTTAACTCCGTCCACCATCGTTTTTGAAGATTTAGATATTTTGGTGAAGAAAATCTACGAAAAACGAAAGCTTTTTTATACATCATACAACGCCAGCGTAAAAAAAAATAAATCAATGTACGATACATTGACGCGTATTGCGACGAAACAACATTATGGGTTTCAAACATCAAATCAACAAATTCTCGAAAACTATTTCCCAGGTAAGAGCAAAGAAGAAAAGGAATTATTGATTGAATTTATACATACTAGTTATTATAGTAAAGGTGAAATTACTTTTGTTACACCTCATGAGCGTCTTTTGTATTACACTACGCAAGATAGCGGTGAATGCTTTGCTTCCATATTAGGGTATGCCAACATACATTTATTGAACCCCGACATTGAGGCATTGTTACAAAAATACCAAGAGGTCAATGCTAGTAAGGGCGATAGTAAATCAAAATCTTCTGATAATCAGTCTATATGTAAAACATCTTTTATTTTGGCAAAAAAATACACAGAAATAGAAGATCTACTTGAAGACAATGGCAATGTCATATATTTTGATAAACAATATGATAAGACGTATTATACAGCAAAAGATATTTATAGTTCTGAAAAGAGTAAAATGTCCGCTGAACAATTCACAAGTTTTTTGGAAAAAAAAATGATGGAAGTACATCAGTTATCTCAGGATGCAGCGAAATCAATGGTAATAACTATTATGGATGGTAAAAAAAAGATAGAAAACGGGCATTTTTGTCTTCTTGAAACGATACCCGATGATTACAATATCCAGAATACATTTTACAAACGCATTAATGATGAGTGGAAGGAAGACAAAGAGGCTAGTAAAATATATAGTGATAATTATTCATTGTCCTTAAAAAATAGTGTATGTACGACCAATTTGCCTTGTTTTGATCCAACTGATTATAGTGATATATGCGAGGATTCTGGTGACCGCCGCAAACAATTACAATCGAAACTAATTGATGATATGATGAATGAATACAAACATATTCATTCTAAGACAAAAGGTGAATATAAATTGCTTGTTGAAGAATGTGAATTTTATTTGGCACGTAGACGTAAAGTAAATGAAAAGAAACGTTTTATTTACTCAATATATCATAATGAGCTTGCATCAGAATATGATGCTACTACGCAACCCGATCAAAGCCCACACATTGCAAAAAGAGATTCCGTGTTAGGCATTCGCGATTTCGCGGAAAAACAAGAGAAGTTGCGTATTTTTATTCATAATTACTGCCGCAAACCATTTAAGGAAATAAAGGAAGATCCATACTGGCTATATTGTAAGGAGACACAAACACCACTTTTACCAATGTTTTTGGAGACATTGAATCAGACATACATCAAAGGGGAAAATTATGTCTATATGTTGGAAATTATATGTCAACAGCAAGGAGCATTGAGCGATGATGAAAGTGCATGGGTAGACAACCAGAGCGGTCTCGTAATCCGTTATGTCGATTTATATACTGATGAGGGTTATGGTACAAGTGGATTCAAGGAAAAAACACGCGATGTACTCGAGATGGAAGATGAACCAATCTCTGATGTAATTGAGGTAATTGAAGAAGCGATTATTCATAATGATTACGCGCACGAGTATAAAGATGCCACTGAAAAAAGTGATATTGGTGTAGATAACACTACAACAATCGATGCTGTGGAAGAAGATATGTATGCTGGTGATAAAAGCTCAATGGCAGATTTACCTGACGATGATGAGATGATGTTGATACAATCAACCTATTCAAATCCAGATATTCAGTTTATTGATACGCTATTTTATATTATGGAGAACAAAATGGGAATTGTTAGTAAACCAGAAATAAAACATACACTTCTTGTAAAAACACTACAATTCTATGACAAACATCGTTCAACATCAAGTGATAATACATACAAGCTTGTTTTGATGTTTCTCTCTACATTTGTTGTATATCTACAATTACGTATTAATGAAATATCATATATGGACAAACATAAGACATGTAAACCATTTTTACAAGGGTTCCCTGTTTTCGATGTAGAGAACATGGATACAATCAAATACGTTGCATGCTTGGCAAAGGATTATAAAATCCATTCATCCGTTTTGAAACCATCGAGCGCGACGTTGTCCAAAGATGTAATGGATGTTTTGGTGCGTTTGGCATCGAATGAATTTGCTCCAATCATTCAAGACTATTTACGAAATGAATTACTAAGTAAACAAACCCAAATTGGACAATATCAATGGCTTGATTTTTCACCTCCCCTTTTCAACTTCACTATCAAACGTTTACAACCACTACAAAAAACTGAAGATTTAGGAGCGGATTATATTAACAACGTTGGGTCCAAAATTTTATTGTATTCCTATGCTTTGATCGAAAAAATACAAACAACTACTTCGAAACAGGCTCATTTATTAACCACAAGTGATCAGACACCTTATCTAGAAAATACATGCTGTTTACATACAAAAAATCCAATTGAATTTTTTATTAAAGAGAACAAGGACATTGGTCCAGCCATTAAATATTTGGCTGATCTATATGATATATATGAGGGTATTCGCACAAATTCTCATACAAAAATGATGTCTTTTTCGGAAAATACAAAGATTATGTTTCCAGATGTTGATCCAGGATTTTCAGAAAATATATTACACAAAATAAAAACAACCATTGAAAATAATGGTGATTCAGACATTTTAGATGCGAATATTCTATTAACATTAAACAACGTATATAAAAAGAACATTATAAAGGTGAAAGGTCTAAATATTATCCAAACATATAAACCAGTTATCGATTACATTACACGTTTCAATGATATAAACAAGAGTGATGAACCAACGCAGGTTCCAGATATAACATCACATTTTCTGGCATTAAACACAATGTATGGTAATATGATCGTAAATTATAATGACAATGACTTCACCAAAGTTACAGACCAGGAAATTTTAGATTTCAAATCATTTCTCTTTACCACTATGAAACCAAAATACGATAACATTGTGAAATGGTTGAATTTGAAGAAATCTAAAACGGCGAAAAAACAACCTGTTTACGATATAATCAATTTTATCTATTCATTTCATGAAACATCTATGGATTACGATCGCATGATTCGCTTCACACAATTAATTAAATCGTTTTTATATTATTTCATTACGCTCATACCTAACATGATTCTAAACAAATATAATCCGAAAATGGTAAAGATACCCAAACATTGGGGGCTCGCACCATCCCATATTATGGATTTACAAAGTTACATACAAATATTTTACAGCCGTTTTTCACGTTTTATAGATAATAGCAATATTGAGGATCATATGAGGAAATATGTTCTACACATTCAAGATTATTATATTATGATTAGTCAATTGAAAACAATGCCAATGTCAACAAATTTTGCAACAAATTCACTGATCTACGCCAACGTATTTTTCACTATTGTGGATGAATTCATTACGTTTTCTTCGTCTGTCAAGAAACCCACACTTGTTTCGTATGTATCAACTATGATGGAAACATTTTACCATCAAAAGTCTACAGCATTTATGGAATATGAAGCAGTAATGAAAAACATACTTCGATCAAAGCAAGATGAAAAGGATAAAATTGTTAAAAAACTGAAGGAAAAAACTAAGGAGGAAAGAGCAGTGATTAATGAACTGAAAAAGCATAAATTAGGTGAATGGGGCAGAGGACTCCAAAAAGGATTAGTACAATACGATGTAAATGTATTTGCCGACGAACGCAACTTGTTTTTGGAAGATGAAATGCGCGAGACGAATGATCTTTCCGGATATGACGAAGAATATAATCACGTAGACGATGAATAAATGAAACAAATATATGACTATTTACCATGTCCATTTTTTATTTACATATATATATATATATGCCTGATACTGGAGATGTTTATACTTTATTAAACGATAGTCAGTATTTTGAGGGTTTTGTAGGAGCTTTAGGAACAATGATATCATTTTTTGTATTTCGTCAAATTTTTGATTTAAATTCCAATATGGGCATTGTGCTCGGTTTAACGTTTATTTCGACATGGTTAATACGTAAAATGGGTATGAGTGTTTACAAAAATGTAAAAAATAACTTGGGACAACCTGAAAAGGAATGGAGAATAAACGAGCTTTATGATTTAGAAAAATTGGAGAATCCTAAGCGGGCATATTACATTATCTTGGCAGTATTCTTAATATTTATAGGTATAGTGTCAGCAATGACTGCTAGAAAGGTTATATCACCCACAAATATGGTTGTATTCCTTTTGTATTGTGTTGGTTTTATTTCGCTTATTCATTTTAGTAAATAAATAATTTTCAAAAATATATATATGGGTAAACTTTTCGTGAAACAGAACATAACATATTTGGCATTAGTACTATTTTTTATAACCTTTTGCATAATTATCATGACTAAGCCAGCATTTATTTACAATAATGATGGATCATTTAAACAATTTGGGGTAGGTTACAAAAATAAATCGGTGCTTCCTATGTGGTTTATAGTTATTTTGATTTCTATATTATCATATGTATCAATATTGTACGCAATAACCTTTGCGAATCCACGTTATTAAGGAACATATCCTGGAAAAATGTTTTTTTTGTTTGGATATATTATAATGCCCACAACTACTCGTTCCCGTGCTAAAAGAATGTCTTCCGCCAGACGCTCATACCGCAAACGCGTCAAATCATCATCGTGTAGACGTAAAGGTCCTGCCGTATGCCGCAGTTTATCTAATTGCAAATACACCAAAGGCAAGAAACGTACTTACTGCCGCAAATCCAAGAACACACGTCGTCGTCGTTAAGTTAAAATATGTAGTGGTTAAATAAATAATAATTTACATTTGTAATTTATTATTTAATTGTTGAATAATTGTATGTCGTTAACAATTCTAGTTACTGGCGGGGCTGGTTTCATTGGATCACATTTATGTCGTCATCTAATCAAAGAAGGAAATAGTGTTATATGTATTGATAATTTATTTAGTGGTAATAAAGAAAACATTAATGATTTGTTTGATTCTAAACAATTCACCTTTATAGAACATGATATTGTACAACCTATATATTTAGAAGCAGAAATCGATCAAATCTATCATCTGGCTTGTCCAGCTTCTCCCAAAGCGTACCAATTAGATCCATTATTTACTTTACAAACCTGCTTTACAGGCACATTTAATATATGTAATTTATCCGTTCTAAAAAATGCCAAAATATTATTTACATCAACCTCTGAAATTTATGGTGACCCATTAATCCACCCACAGGTTGAATCCTACTTTGGGAATGTAAACACGATAGGAATACGTTCTTGCTATGATGAAGGTAAACGAATTGGTGAGACTATTTTTACAGAATTTCATCGAAACAAATCACTCCGCATTCAAATCGCGCGCATATTTAATACGTATGGTCCCAATATGTCACCAAATGATGGGCGTGTTGTTACTAATTTTGTTTCACAATATATACAAAATAAAGATATTACTATTTACGGAGACGGATTACAGACGCGCAGTTTATGTTATGTATCAGATACATTAAGTGGGCTAATTGCACTAATGGCACAAGATTCGTATATCGGTCCAACAAACATCGGGAATCCACATGAACAAACAATTAGGGAAATAGCTGAAACTATTGGTGGTTATTTTCCAAAAAGCACATCTATTATCACATATGAAAATTTACCACAGGATGATCCTACATGTAGAAAACCAGATATAGAAAAGGCTAGAAAACTACTACAATGGTGTCCAAAAGTTTTACTACACGATGGTATTACAGCAACAATACACTATTTACAGGACAAAATTTAAGAAAATATAGTATGAATCATATATTACAAATAATAATACATGATACATGATACGAAAAATAATCGAGTTACACTATTTATACAACAGGATAGGATGGTTGCATTGCAATACCACATACACCCTTGCTATTTGTACTATCTGTGCGTCCAATCTTAATATAACCATTTTCACCCCATGTTGTTCCCCAACTATTCTTTACAAGCCAATAGTCTGTTCCGTCTTCAGTGCCGTAACCAGCTACTAAGACTCCGTGATCAAGGTTTGTTCCACATGCATCACCAGTCAACACTCCAGATTTGTATAATTGGAATGCCTTGGTATCGGCTTCAATTGCCACTGAAACAGGACCAATAGAAACAGATGTTTTCAAGTCAAGCTCGTTACTAGGTGTCACATCAACACAGCTACTGATTTTGACGACGGGAGAACAATCGGTGCATGTTCCACCAACAGCCTGATAGCTATATTCACTCTCACTGCACATACCATTGTCAATTGCGTAATTGAAAGCACCATCCATCAAACCACCATTACATCCATGGTTACCATATGATTTAGAACAATCAACAAGTTGTTGTTCAGATAAACTGATTAGTTCTCCTTTGGCAATAGACCAAGCACCTTCCATTGCACCAGTTGCACTGAATGACCAACACGAACCACATTGTCCCTGGTCCTTTACACCAGTTACTGCATTCTGGTCACGCCAATCTACAGCATCAGGAGAAGTAGAAGTAGCGGTGAACTTGTCACATTTTTGTTGGAAAGGAAGCATTTTGTTGTTACTCATAAATTCATCATTTGACATATCAGCAAATCTGTTCACACCAAGTTTGAATGGGAGGTTCTTGCTATTATGATCTTCGATAAAATGGATATTCTCTTTGAAGATCTCCATTCTTTTTTCAAATTCAATCAACGAATCGTACTTTTTTTCATATTTATCCACAAATTCCTGAAACTTACCCCAATGGCGGTCTGTAAACATGGTAGAATTGGTAGAAGCGGCGACTGCCGAGCTCAAAAACGCAAACATAACTACTAAATAGTTCATTTTAATATACATACATAATAAATCTTTATATATGTTATATAAAACATAAATTACATTATGCGCTACAAACATGGTAATAATTAAATGTATCGTCTAACCTACTCGTCGCTAGTATACACCTGATTGGCACCTGGATCTGGTTCTTTAGCCTCCTGAGAATCCTTATATTTCTTGTCTTGTTCCTCAATCTGTTCAGGTGAATAAGTACACTTGTATTTGGTCATACTATTAAATACAATAGATGAAACTAAACTACCTGTTAACATTAACCATACAAATTCGGAAACATCGTCTTTCAATCCGACAAACCATTGTAATTTCCCTCTTAAAACATCCGTATCTAGTTTCCCCCCTGTACCTGGTATATCTCGCATTTCCTGATCAGTTTTAATGAGTTGTGATTTTTGCATTATTTTCCAGAAATTATCGAAATTGGAAGGGGTTATTTCATTAATAAGCACTGAATCGTCCTTATATATTTCACGCAGCGTTTGAAATGATTTTAATTGTTCGCCTTCTAATTGTGTATCATCTTCCAAATCGAGTGGTTTCAATATGTGGCGAATCGTTGTGCGTAATCCAGCAATTTTCGCAACTAGATATCCAATTGTATTTGAAAAAGGTGCCTTCCACCCAGGCATCATAATAAACATGACCTGAATAACACCAAAAATGACAATCCATGGAATAATTGTATACATGATACCTGGGAACGCAATTGATGCTATACTCGTGTTACACATAGATTTAAACATGCTTAAATTTACAAAAAGTTGCCCGATTATCACTACGATAAAATACATTGAAAATAATCTCTTTTTCATATCATACGCTGATGATATTATACGTGAGTTTCCATTTTCATCCTTAATTATGTTACCATCGGCATCCATTGCGAATGTATCCTTGCCAAATATCATTTTAAATATAAAATAAAAGGTGGTAGATATCGCAAATAATACTAATCCTAGACCTGCAGAACCTGAACTTCCCATTAATTAGTGTGTAGAATAAAAATTCTTATTATCGACATAAATAGTATATTATCATATAAAATGTCAAAAATAAATCAAAATACGAGCTCGGCACATTTGATTGAACCTGGTATACATTTTTTCTTTCATAAAACGTTACAACAATGTCATAAAGTGAAGGAAGAATATTACAACGTGATATTCAATATAGGTGCATGGATTGGCATATGTGTAGTTTTAGGCATTGTTCTTATTATTCGTTATAAAGGGAAAAAAACAGAGGTGGAAAAGCAAATACAAGAAAGAGAAAAACAACACTATATTTTAGGAAAAATTAAACAATACCAGGGAGCATCTCAAAAGAAAAGCATGGATAATATATCGGGATTACCCGATTGGAATAGTGAATACGATTTAATATATCGTAAATTATATATATAGGATACATGGAAGAGTCACTAAAGAATCAGGTTGTTGATTATTACAAAAAAAAAGGAGATTATAACAAAAAATTACAGGCTCGTAAAGAGAAAATAATGACTAGAAAAACGTCTATAGAAGCGAAACAAAAGGCCATTAAGCGACTTAAACTCCCATGTATATTTTGTAAACGAAATGTAAATACCATTTTCGAAATAGATTTTGATATTCGCACTGCTAGATGCGGTGACCAAAGTGACCCATGTGAAGGGAAAATAGAAATTAATGATATTATTTTCTCTCATACTGAACAAATGATGCGTGAGTACAGCGAGCTTGTCAATATTCTAAAACAACGAATATTACAATTGAAGTATCAAACACTTTTTTCATACCTATCAAGAGAAAGATCCTCTGAAGAATTCACAAAACTACTCAAGGAGTACAATGACGATCTTTCTACGTTTATTATTTTGACTAGAAAGTATACACAACTTAAAGAACAAAAAGACACAAATGATATGATCAGAGACGAAGTGTTACGCATACAAGACGTAAGTAAGATAATACGCTTCTCTCTTGATCAATATAACGAGACCAATGAAATGTCATTTTTAAAAGAAGGTATCGATACTATGGTCGAATCATTAAATCCAATCATGAATAAGTTGCGCGATCTTAAATATGCTCATCGTGAAATATTATCGATTTGCGAGAATGGTGAAAAAAAAGTACACTATCTTATAACACGCCCGTATCCGTTTGAAGCAGAACTGACAGGAATGTAATTATCATGCAAATAATGTAGTTCTATATATATAAGAATGTTTATGGATTTGATAGATGTCAGAGTTTTCCTATTAAGTTTTTCTATAGGAATGTTTTATGTATATATACAGGGTTCAGACATGAAAAAAATTTACGTATATCCCAATCCTGAAAATTTTAAGGATTATATAGTAGAAGATAATGCTGGTCAGTGCTTTCAATACAAGCCTAAAGAAGTATCATGTAAGGGTAAGACGATTGCAAAAGTACCTGCTCAAAACTAAAATATAGTTATACATATAATGGGATTAAGAGAGAAACTAAAGTCATATGAAGGTAAAATGTTAATGTCTATATTACTGGGTCTTGGTTTAGCTACTTTGTTTAGACAGGTATGTAAAGGAAAGAATTGTGTTGTATTTCATAGTCCAAATATTAAAAAGGTAGACGGAAAAGTATTTAAGCATGATGATAAATGTTATTCGTATCATTTAGAAACAACATCCTGTAATAAGAATAACGTTAAAAAACTCTCGTTTGCGTAATTACGTTAACCAAGCTTTCTAACCTTTGTATATGTCAGGGACCAATGATAGTACAAATATCGACGATTTACCAACTTCTACATCACCGGATAATGCCAATATTACAATGTCTGTAAACGAAAACCCAACTGAATACAAGCCGCTGAATGATGTACCACAAACACAAGATTTCGATGGAAAATCGGTCAATGAAATGTTAAGTCAAACAAATCAGATTGCATCAATGGGTGCTTTAGAATTACCAATTAGAGATATTCCCAGAAATACTCACGATATTAATGTAGACGAACAGGTTAATAATGAATATATGCAGGATCAACATAGGGGTGATTATATTGATGGTTGGGAAAATAACCAACAAATGATTTATGATCAACAACGTTCAGATACGCAACAAGACAATATGGAGGTTCTGTACGAACAATTCCAAATACCCATATTAATTATGCTATTATATTTCTTTTTCCACTTACCGGTTGTAAACAAATGGTTCCACAAGACATTTACGTTTTGCTTCATGAAAGATGGAAATATGAATTTCCAAGGATATATTCTAAAAAGTATTATTTTCGCATTATTATTTTATATTTTGCATAGAAATATTACATATTTGTCGAAATTATAGCATAAAGAATTAGGCATATAATTGTTTGTAAGTGCGGAATCTTACATATTTATGCTCCTGTGGCCAAGTGGTAAGGCGTCAGTCTTGTAAACTGAAGATCCTGGGTTCAATTCCCAGCGGGAGCTATTATTTATAATATATATTTTGTATATATATTATAACCAATGTCCATGAAAAAAGTAATTCCATACATTGTTTTAGTAAGTATTATTCTGTATTTTCTATTCACACATTATCGTACATTCGAAACATTCACTTCTTCAGAAAAACAAAAAACGAAAGATGATAAGGCGAAGGAACTATTGGCATTTACACAAATGGTAAATCGTGTTGGTGATAATATTTCGTCTGTTAAAGAAACATTCATGAGTGTTCCTCGGTATGTATCATCATTCATTCCACGCCCACGATTAACAATATGGTAATAAACATACCTAGAATAATGTCATGGTATAATTATAAATTATATATGAAAATAGGACAAACAATCCAAACTCAAACAATCGATACGACAACGACATTTTACGCAAAGTCATACGATAAATATATTCATGTATAATCAAATAATATCTCAATACACGAAAATAGGGGTTCCATGTATATTCAGGTAATCGATGACACACACATGGGGCTACTAACGATACACTCAGAAGTGTCAAATGAGAACACATATATGGAATAAAAAAACCCCCTCCTTCGAGGAAATATTCGCCACGTTCACCAAGAAAAAATTGTGCTGTATGCACATAAATATCAACAGGAAGCGCAACTAACCACAAATACCAAAAATAAGGTAGCTTTCTGATCCATTTCTTATGAATATCACCGGTTTTATACGGACGTTGATGAACCTGAAACGCATTCGCATATGAGTCACACATAGACTCCTTATAATACAAACTATCCGTTCCCGCATAAGATATTCCACTATATACTAGATATGTTACTGATGCAGCACGAGGAATGATAAGTTTATCATAATCATTGTATTCTGTTTCGACCATTTTATGCCATTTATTTCCCGGTATCAAATCCCATCTTATATTGTTATTTTTGCTATCGTTTGTTGTAGACATTACAATAATCATAATATTTATATTTATATGATTTCATAATATCATTAGTGTAATGTAGTGATATTATGTGTGTAAAATTATTAATTTGTAAATGTTGAACTGATTGTTTCACAACTCCCCCCATCAAATTTCGCAGTATACTTTACAGAGTTGGGCATTGTATGATCGTCATTTTCATAAAAAAATTCCCATGATAAATATCCCATATTAGTTTCATTTTGCATACAATCGTATATATCTCCTTCAAATTGAGCATATACGCCTCTATTGACTGATGCGCTTTGAGGAAAAATATTGATTGGTGTATTACCATATCCTCCTAAACGATTTGCCAATATATGACCTGCGTCACAATTATCGGATCCATCATCTTCCAACATACGAGAATAAGATTGTGTGCAACTAGTAGTTCCAGACCCATGATCTAGAGAGTCAGGAGTAATTGTACCAGTCGCGGACGATACCAATGGATAATCACTAAAAGTTTTATACGTATAATCAATAATAGCACTACCATTTCCCATGATGATCTTATTAGAACCTTCCACTGGACAATCCACGGTAGTACAGACACAAGTACTAGAATGAGTTAAATATAGTTGCGAGAAGGCGAATAACAAACGAAACAGCATATATAGTATATTCAGATTTTAAGTTATTATGATAATGGTTCACGAGTTTTTACACCTTTGGACATTTAAGTTCGCACAAAATAGAATAAACAGAGTTTTACAATATAATTCAAATCTTCCAAACTTAAATGTCCAAAGGTGTAAAAAATAAAAATTATCTTACGAGCGCGGTAATAAAGTAATAGTGATTTCATAAATATAATATTAATTCACTACTTGACACGTGATACTACCATGTTTCTTACTCCATTGCCAATATTGGTAATAGTTATAATAGCATTACCTCCTTTACCATCAGAAACACAAAACTTATAAGAGGTTCCTTCATCATAGTAACCACTTGTTGCAACACTGAGTGCTGAACCATGATAAGTTGTTGCATTATTGTTATTACCAAAAGAAATTGTTATACTTTCTTGAACAGATAATTTTGATTCGCTTGTGGGATATGCCAAATCCTGCCATGATACCCACCCACGTGAACCATTATTAGAATTCATTAATGGTACCATGAATTCACCAGATATAATATTATCGGTAGTTACATAATCTTGTCCCTTGAAATCCTTCGAAGTATACTGATATGTACCATATATGTTCGATTCGGAGGTTTCTTCTAAAGAAAATGTCCCTAACATACTATTATGGGCACTACAATAATAAGTTAATGTATCTGTGTTTGAAAATGTATTACCAAATGTTAAAATAAATGATTGTGAACCAGTTATACCATAATTATAATTTCCATCGCCTTCAATTGTTATTGCATTTGTACTAGCTTTTTTATACCCCAAGTCACTTATATAAAAGGGGTGTGAATAGACATTATTTACTCTTTCAAATTTATAGCTTTTTTTTATATTAAGCTTTAGATCAATTAATTTGATTGTACCATTTTTATCCGCATAAAAATTATAGTAAGGTCTATTAAAATTACCACCATCTACATATATAGTTATTAATTCTGGCGCTGGTGATGACACTGGTGATGACACTGGTGATGACACTGGGGGAATATGATAACTAACCATATTACCAACAACATTTTGTTTCACTTGAGGTTTAAGTGTAAACATTATAATATATATTAATAAAATAATATAGATTACTAAAATAATATAGATTACTAAAATAATATTAATTCACTATTTGACACGTTCAAATACCACATTTCTTACTCCATTACCAACATTGGTAATAGTTATAACAGCATTACCTCCTTTACCATCAGAAACACAAAACTTATAAGGGGTTCCTTCATCATAGTAACCACCGGTTGCAACATTGAGTGCTGAACCATGGTAAGTAGTTGCATTATTGTTATTACCAAAAGAAATTGTTACACTTTCTTGAACAGACCATTTCGATTCGTTTGTGGGATATGCTAAATCCTGCCATGATACCCACCCTTGTGACTCATTATTAGAATTCATTAATGGTACCATGAATTCACCAGATATAATATTATCGGTAGTTACATAATCTTGTCCCTTGAAAGCCTTCGAAGTATATTGATAAGTATCACTCACACGTGATACTACCATGTTTCTCACTCCATTGCCAATATTGGTAATAGTTACAACGGCATTACTTCCTTTACCATCAGAAACACAAAACTTATAAGGGGTTCCTTCATCATAGTAACCACCGGTTGCAACATTGAGTGCTGAACCATGATAAGTTGTTGTATTATTGTTATTACCAAAAGAAATTGTTACACTTTCTTGAACAGATAATTTCGATTCGTTTGTGGGATATGCTAAATCCTGCCAGGATACCCAACCACTTGATTCATTATTAGAATTCATTAATGGTACCATGAATTCACCAGATATAATATTATCGGTAGTTACATAATCTTGTCCCTTGAAATCCTTCGAAGTATATTGATATGTACCATATATATTCGATTTGGAGGTTTCTTCCAAAGATGACTGAGACGTGGTTTTATAACAACTAACCATATTTCCTACAACATTTCGTTTCACTTGAGGTTTAAGAGCAAACATTATAATATATATTAAGAAAATAATATTAACAAAAAATTATATTCTAAATAAAAATATAGAAATAATATGAAAAGTTATAGTAGATTGTTTATTACAATACGGACGTGAATCATTATTTGATCAATGATTCATAAAGAGGTATAAATGCATCACGCCATTGCAAACTTTTATAAGTATGTGTCAATTCATCACCCGATTTGATGTCTTTCGTTGCATATATTTCAAATCTATCTTCGTCGAAGAATCTAACAATTTTAGTATTTGTTTCATTTGGTAATCCGGAATTGTAGAATGCCGCGCATCCAGATGTGAATGCCCATGTATAATTTGGTAAATCATTAGACCATGTAAACACAAATGGGTTTTGCATACCATCAAATGCCTTATTGTCAGGATTGCTTAAACGACGAACAATACCAATTTCTACTAATTCACCACATTTTATATCGCCCTTCGCAAAAGCCCCATCAAACTGATTATCAGGACTAGAAAAGGTAGATGTTTTCACAAATACATTTGTACATTCGACTTTGGTCATTCTTATTAATTATAAAGTGGTTTATTTTAAGTGCATTTACTAATGTGTTGTTAAATCTGATAAAATTGAAAATAATTATAGCACTCAATACTATAATTATTTAACATGACAACCTTTCCGAATATGTTTATTGGGAAGAATGCCAAAGACAACTGGAATATTCTCGACAGAGCATGTGAAGACGATTTATGGTTTCACGTAAAGGATGAATCATCTGCTTATGTGATTATTGAGAATGATTATAAAACCGAAATTACAGACGAAGACATTGCTGAAGCATGTCGGTTGTGTAAACAGCATTCGAAATTGCGCGACAAAAAACGTGTTTCGATTAATTGGCTTCCTGTAAAATATGTGAGGAAGGGTAAAGTAGTTGGCGAAGCAAAACTACTTGAAAATCCAAATACAATCAAGGTTTAATATTACTTATTTTGGTCATAATATTCATGGTTATATGGAGAATCCTCTTTGTACGATTCTAGAGGAGTTTCCGATATGGATTTAGTTTCAGTTACTTTTAATTCCACGCGAATGTATCCTATTATAAAAAGAATTATGAAAAACAACAAATAATATTGAACTGGAAATCCAATATAATGACTTAGTATCACACCAACTGATAAAATGACGATCGTCGTTAATATTATCTCCATATAAACCTACTATATTTTTTATTTTGCTTTAAAAATTGCAATTAAATTTGAAATAATCATAGATTCACACATTCACCACTTTTCGGAAAGTATTCTACCAAAATAAAAAAAACTCTAAAAAAAAAATGAAAAACGTGAAAAACTTTCCGACCTTAAAAAACGTGAAAGTACGAAATATGCGAAATATGCGTTTGTGACCTAAATGCTCTAAAATATATTTTGTGCAATATTGGTTGTGACCAACACATTTTTTCATTTACCCGATTTAGATTTAGAAAAATCTTTGTTTCTAATATACAAGGAAACAAAATGGAAACACAAAAAAACATCAAAAAACATCAAAATTTTCTATGCGAATCATGTGACTTCATTTGTAGCAAGAAAGGAGACTACCGAAGACACACCGCAACCCAAAAGCACAAATGGAAACAAATGGAAACACATTTTACATCAAAAAACATCAAACCAACTTTCCAAGCGTGTATATGTGGAAAAAAGTATAAAACGAGAAGTGGCATGTGGAAGCATCAGTCGAAATGTGACATATATGCGTCGAATGATATATGTCATGACATCTCGATGCAGGAAATTGTGTCCACCGAGATTGTCACCACAACGGCTGGTACAAATGCACAAGCCGATGATACTATGAAGGAACTGGTATATCATGTTCTAGAAGAAAATAAGGAGTTGCGAACTCTTCTGGTAAATCAACAACAACAAATACAAGAACTAATACCCAAGGTTGGAAAAGGAACAAACAACGTCAATATTAATGTGTTTCTGAATTCTCACTGCAAGGATGCTATTAACATTATGGATTTTATAAACATGATTTCATCAAACACTGATGGTGTAGAAATCATGGGTGAATTGGGGTTTGTTAATGGAATTACCAAAATATTCTTGGATGAGCTCCAAAATATGGATGTTTATAAAAGACCTATCCATTGTTGTGATTTGAAGAATGAGGTCCTATATATAAAGGACGCCGATAATTGGAATCTTGAAAAGGAAAATAAACCCATCTTGAAAAAAGCAATCACACAAATAAAACGAAACAATCTCGAAAAGATACCATTGTGGATAGAAAACAATCCGATGTGTATGGATGGCAATAATTCATCAAATGATAAATATATGAAAATAATTACCAATTCTATTGGTGGTATTGATGACAAACAAGAAAAGAATATTGATAAAATAATAAAAAACGTTTCAAGAAACGTAGTAGTCAAGAAAGATGATTTACAAATAATGAATATAACCGACCCCACAAGGTAGGTCGAATTAAGGAATTTCCATATCATCATCAGATGTTGATAAGAGTAGATTCATATTCAGTACCTCCTTCTTATCTTCTTCCGTTTGAAATATTTTAGAAATCATTGCGTTATCACGCACACGTACACTATAATTATGTTGTAGTTTATTACGCCCAATACGTCCCATCGACTGAATCATTTTTTCCTGAGTCATGTGTAAATCCTTGCTGATATAACCATGACAGAATTGATAATTTGTTCCGTAAATGAAATCTTCGCCGGCTACAATCAAATATAGTTTTTGAGTGTTTGCCAGTTGCTTTACCTTCTCTATATAATTAATGGGAACTTGTTGCGAAAACAATCCAACACCAAGAATAATAAGCACTTTCCAAATATTTTCTACATCCATTTTCATAATATCTTCGATATCCGTTTCGGAAATATCGCTTGAATACGGAGTAATGTCGAATGTTGTCTTACCAACCCATCTAGACAGATGTCTTAGTTTATTCGGTATGTACATTTCATCAATAGTAACTGGTTTAATTAATGCCGTCAGCTCTTGAATTTCGCGCATCTTTCTCTTTATATCATCAGAGTATCGCCCCTCACTAATCTTGTGCTCTTTACCTTCTTCCTTTGCCAATGCGTCCTCAACATCTTTGTCCAAAACACGAACCTTTTTATTTACTGAGTTATTAAATTTAATTGCCTGACTGATTTCTGTCATTACTGAAACAGGTATATTCGCCTGTTTGAGACAAAACTTGGCTATTTTCTCTGTATCTTGTGCCAAATAGATTGTAGGTCCACTTGTAAGTGAATGCGCATCACGAGTCGAAATATATACACCATGTTGTGTTGCATTCGCGTATTCAGATTCATTGTGGTAAGTAGGTTTTGTATCATGTTGTATGGATTTCGTGCGTTCAATAGGTCTACCACCCTTACTATTTTCCAAACCCATGGTTTTAACAACGCCTTTCACTTCATGCATGTTAGGTACAACTCGATATTCACGGGTTGCAACAAAGTGTGCATATATTTCATCCCATTTTTCCGGATCAATATGTTTGAGCAAATTCAGATAATGAGTTTTTATGACATTCATTTTCACATCTCCAATGGTGGTAAAGATATTGTCCAATTCATAACGCACCGAATTACATAGGTTATTTCTGTGAATATATGCGATAAAACGCGATACCTCATACAAATCAAAGTATCTAAGAATCGTCGGATAACTTTCGCAATGGGCAACAGACGATAAAATTTGATCGTAGTTTTTATACATGAAATGTGGCAACTCTACTTCTCCACTTGTATTGATGATAGGAATTGTCTTTTTACAATCATCACTCTGAATGGTGTGAACAATTGCGCCATCAAATTTACATTTAAAATCCTGTAGGACGTCGACAATTTCGTGTTGCTTTGGAAGTGTTGCTGAAGACATTACCATATTGGGAATAATATTTTTCGACCAGTTACGACGGATAATCTCATGACATGGGTGATCATCATAGTCCATTGAAATAGTTGGTTCATCCCAGTATGTAATAATATTTTCACGCTTATTAAACGATACCATATAGTACATGGCATAAATATATGACTGGATATCACATATCATAATCTCTACCTTATCACCAATTGTGTTATCTACCTTACGGATGCCACCAGTTCTCCAATCCTTGGTATATTCCTTTGCAGCGAAGTAATGAAGGCGAATATCTTCGGCGCATCCACATCCGAAACCAAATGCCACCTTTTTATTCATACTAATAGCGGATTTGGCAAGGGCTACACCGACGTGTCGTGCGGCGCAAACAAATATTACTTTATACCCCTCGCTAAGACCAAGCGGTGTTAATGTTTTACCAGTGGCTGTTGGCGCAATATACAAAACTAGTTTGGGTGTTTCAGAGTTATTTTTAAAGATAGAATAAATTTGTTTTTGGTGGTTATATAATTCCATATTCGAATATTCGAGGATAAACTCGTTCTTTTCGATGTAGTCATGTGACTTTTCAACAATAGATAGGATATTAATATCATCTACATGTTTTTCAAGGAGTACATTGATGTAATTGAGCACATAAACGTTTACCAAGCGAATAGGATATTTTGTTATATGGTACAATGTATAATAATGGTAAATCCATCTTGGGTTTGAACTGGAAATATAGCGAAGCATTTTATTAGTAATTTGTAAAATAATGAATTCGAATATAACGTCAGTGTTTATTTTTTTAACACTATTTTGTTCAAATCGCATTGAATCCCCTTTTTTGATCGGCTTTTTCGAATTGTATTTTTCAGTTAGGTCAATAGATATATCATATTTCTTCGCTTGAATTGCAATTTCGCTGCTGAAATAATTGTCAAAAATATACGCCTCTATATTTTCACTATATGGGATCTTAAGGAATGCTAGAAGTGAAATAGTATTGTTGCGGGAAATGTTCAAATCATGGTAGCCTTCTACTATCATTTGAAGAATTTGCTTTTCATCTGTGTGAACGGGAACCTCTATACTCTCCCATTCAGACTTTGTTAACTTTGATTGAAATAAATCCATCTTTGTTGTATGTGTTAATATGTAGAATATTATTTAAACAATTTCAATTTTATATATAATTACTTGAATATTCAAAGGTGTAAGTTTTATAAATTAGTTTTATAAATTAGTTAAATACAAATTTACCATGATTAGTATAATGAGCGAACTATCACTTTTTCAAGGAATGTCTACTTTTACCACTCCAGAAGGTGAAAAGAATACCATTAAAAACATTACAGCACTAAGAGATTTACACAAGTGTGATATTCCATTAGAAGTATGGTGTAAAAAGGATACACTCAGTGAGAATTTTTTCGATTCATTAAACAAGATTTCAAATGTAATAATTATTTTTCTAGATTCACATGTAACAGACGTGAGTAAATGGAATCGTGAATCTGTTAAAGCAATTATGGCATTTTATAGTGATTCGCAAGAAATTATATTGTTTAATGACGATATTATGTTTGATAAGGATCCATCATTCATGTTTGATTTTTCTGAATATAGACCTGCGGGTGTCATTATGTTCCCACATACAAAGGGTCAATTTACAAAGGACAAACAATATGGCGAGTTTGTAAAACACTTTATTGACGAGTCATGTGACAATTTCCCCAAAGAGCAATCATATGTATTTGACGAGGATGTCGGTGATGGTCAAACCGAATTTTACCAAGATAATGGTGTAATGGTCATTAACAGAACCATCAATATCAAATCACTTTCGTATATGTTGAATGTCATTAAACAAATTCATGAAGGAGAAACAGAATATCGTGAAATTTTCTTTTCACAAACATTTTGGTTGTCGCTTGTTAAAAATAACCAAAAATTTCATATTTCATCAACACCTCAAGTAATACTACCCAATACATTTTCAACCGATAAAACATGTAATGTATACGCATCATTCATTGATGATAAATTGTGTTATTCTAAAAGTGGGTACATTGAGCCAGGTATCACAACAATTCTTGAAGAATCATTGCGCGAATCTACAGAGGTAAAGCGTAAAGAAGCTGTTATAAAAATCAGGGAACATTTCTCAGGAACTCATAACATGGAGAAGACATTTGGGTTTGTCGACCAAATGAATATTGCGAATAATATGTACAATGACCTATATGGTAGCGGGAGTAATAATGAGATAATGGATACAATCTCGATTAGTGACACAAACGATGATATTCAAACGATTACACAACAGACAGATTGTACTAACGAATTAGCCACACGCGTATATAATGAAATGAATGGTGATATAGTTGATAGCATCATGCGCATTAGTGAGATGGATGATAGCGAAAAAATGAGTGTTGACGATACAAATGTTACTGAAAAACAACAGGATTGTAACGAAGTTATTGATACGATAGTTCATGAAGTTGTTGATATGATTGGTCAATAAAATATTGGTTCATCTATTATTATCATGTAAACGCTTTATAAATAGAACTTTAGGTGGCTTGAATTTCAAAATATCAAGCTCGGATGTAGTAGTGGGGAAATTTTCATTTCCGTAGATATCTTGCATTAACATCCATTCAAACAGCCCACCTATATAAATTCCAACATTTGTAAATCCCAGTTGTATTAACTGATTGTATTTATCGTAAACCTTCATATCGTTTGTGTGTTTACCATACAAAATAATAGTAACGTTTTTATCGCCTCGTTCGAGATATTCATTTAATAAATGAACCTCGTCAACAATATCCATTGTATTTTTAATTAAACAACCTTGATCGTGTGAAGACATGACATTAATTATAACACTATTATTATCTTCAATACAATTTTGAACATCCTCAAAATTTACCTTTGTTATTGATGCTGAATTTCCCATGATTTTAAATGTTATTCTAATATTAAAAATCATGTTTAAACTAATACATATTGAAAAATATTAATAGTAAAACAAAAAAATAGCGCTGCGACAGAATCTAGTCTATAACTATAATTTCCCATGAAGGGTTTCACATTGGTTAAATTGTCGTTGTTTATCATCATATCTGTTACCTTCTTGTTGTTTCTTGTCCTCCGCACGTTTCTCGGATGCTTCGCGATCGCGTTTATGTAGTTTATGTATACGCCCAATTGTATTTTCATATCGCAAACGAGGTGACATTTCATCCTGTTCCATCCTATATTTTTTAATGTCGTTATAATGTTCATCTATTGCCTGTTTACGATGTTCAGTAGGAATATCATATAAATTCAGAGGCATAATTGCATTGTATCCGGCAATTATATCACGTTTATCCATGTTGTTTTATATATATGTCAAATAATAGTATATATTACGTTCAATTTTTCAATGATATAATTTCATGTTTACTTGACATGAAATTATTTGATTTATTTTTGGTTGAAAATAAAAATGTTAACAAATAAGCAATGTATTTACATTTTGGAATAACATATACCCGGTAATCCCACCTGCAAAACAAAATAATAATCCTGGTATATTCCTTAGTAAATGTCCGCGCAAAATATAATATGATTGCTTGTCATAACATAAATGTTTTACATATAAGTATTCTAATGAGTTATGTATTATACTCCCTACAATACAACCACCCCAAGCAAACATAATTGTCCTATACATAAGTTATAATAAAAAATATGCTTTAAATCTTCAATGGTGTAACTATATTTTTACGAAAATTTAACAATTATCTCGACTTCTTCCTTTTTGATGCTTTTGGAAGCAAGAATCGATAACTCTTCGCGACGCTTACGTGTTTTATTGTTTGAATCAACCTGTATTTCTTTCTTACGCGAAGAACTATTGCGTCCATTCATATCATTTTCGATTTCCTCGTAATGACCACGAATATAGTCAACAACATTGTTTTCGAGAGCCCATTTGAAGAAGTTAAGTTGTCCAATTGTTGTTTGGATGAAATTCCCGTTTTTATACGGAATATTTATTCTGTCCCACCTACAAAATGGGTCGAATCTTTTCTTACTATATGCCTTTAATTTAAGTTTATAGTCGATATATACTTTGAAACGACGTGACGTGGCATCAGTTTCGCCCTTAATCGTATATAGTGTATAATATTTTTTTGCGTAATTGGTGGCAAACCAATCCACAATACGAAGGGAAATTTTCGACTCGCCATTGATAATAGATAACATGGTATCTAATTTCGTCTCGTCGCTATAAAAGTCGAGTAAGTTAGTTAACAACAAATCATTTTGTGTTGAATATTGTGCTGTCATTGATAAAAAACAAAATATTATATTTATACCATTTTTCGGCAAACATATAATTACTATTTTGGTTGACAAATCTCTAAATCTTTGCGGACAATGACTAAATTCTTGGATGTTTTAAATTTTTGCATGTTCCGATTGCGGCGCTGTAAATTACATTGTAAACATGCGATAACACAATTTGATTTACAATGCCCAATGTCATTATCGATACGTTCAAGTGTCCATTGGGTGGAATCTCTGTATTTTACATAATGAATGACAAAGTTATTGTTACAATAATAACATTTACCTTTGCTTGATAATATCAGTTCATAAATGTCGTTACATGTCAATTGTGTGTCAAAACAGAAACGTTGTTTTAATTTATCTTGATGTGAATAGGAATTCATTTTTGTCCGGATTTTTTGTTTAACGCATGAAATCTCCTTTGCATATAATGGGTCTTCTTGAGTTAAATAAATCATTTGGACGATTGACATCTGGGTGGATGGTAACTCGAAATCATCTAGAAACTCGTGTTTAGGTATAGAGGTAAGTAGTTCCTGTTTTTTTTCTCGGTTTACTTTTTTAATAAAATAACGATTACTCTGTCCTTCTATTTGTATTTGTTTATTGGTATCCATGATATAATACAATTATTTTATTTAACAGATTTATACTATTTATAATTATATTTCGATAATATATGGCGACGCGCAAGAGTCGTATAAAAAGCATAAAAAAATGTTCGCATAAAAAACGAACACATAAAAGACGAACGCATAAAAGGAGACGTATAAAAAAAGGTGGTTCTCAAACGATAACTATAACACCATCATCTTCATCACAATCTTCATCACAATCTTCATCACCGCCACTCCCTAAAATTTTACACCTAAGACCATCACCAACATCTGACCAAGAATATTCCGGACAACCGAATCCTCTGGTTACTATTGGAGATGTGAGAAATAATTTACAACATATGCAAGATGTGGTAATGGATAAAATAGAATCGAATTATCAATACTTCACAATGATGAAAGTAAATGATGATTTTGAACGAATTATGGAGATGATATTCACAAATAATATTTATGGACCGAAAACTCTATCTGGTGGTGGCGGCGACGAATGCAATGGTGAAATTTTGTTAGATCGAGGTAAGACAAATTCTTTTAAAATGATGTCACGTCTTAAAAATTTTGTAGAAATTAAGCATGATTTCAAAAAAAAAACAGAAGCGGATAATTATCAGTTGAACTTTGAAACTGACTTATTAAATGCTTCTAAAAAAATAATGGGAACATTATCGGTACCTATAACGTCTGATGCAAAAATATACAATTTTTATTCGCAAATATTACAAAATTACAATAGTGAAACTACTAGCGAACACGAGCGTGAGAAAATGTATATGAGGACAATGATTGAGTATATGAATGCTAATTGCGGAGTTATAAATAGTTTACACTTGTCAAAATACATTAGTGATTCCAAAGAACATGGTAAATTATACATAGAAGATGCTGAATTAGATGCTGATAAGAAAAAAAGTGTCTACACTTATAACTCTGAAGCAGAATCCGAGAAAATATATATATCAACGATTGACAATAAACCTGTTGGTAAAGTATTCACAATAGAACAGGCTCAATTTGCATTTTCCGATAATAGTATAAGTGATAAAATTCTCTATCCACATATCAACGATGTTCCGGATGATAAAATAATAAATATAGAAGGTGATATTGCTCCTTTTTCGGATATTATGTCTAATGGGAAAATTAACACAATAGCTAGTTTTATGGACCCTGCAAATGGATCATATGAATTTAATAAGGATGCTATACAACCAGACGGATCAGATAATGGATTAAGAATACGTATTCAAGAATTACAGAGTTTACAACATATATATAGTTATCCATTTTTAAGGGAGCTCGCTAATAGTATTGATGATTTTTGTAGTTATTATGGTTCTGTGATAAAAATAGATATGGGTAGTCTTAATAATGAAATCAAAAATATGGGTGAATTTGAGTCTGAATGTGATAACTATATACGAACTGGAAGTTCTGGTTCTACAGACCCAAAAGGTATTCTTACCAAGTTTCCTATTAAACTCGGTGTTGGTGATCAAAAGGGAATTGTTTCTTTTACTATGAAGGGTTTGACCGGTAAACCTCAACAAACATTGGAATTGATGGTTCGCGATACTACGATTGAGAGTATTTCATCATTTCTGAATCATCGTGATTATTTTCAATACCATTATGAATTAGGTACACCAAAAGTACAAATAACATTACAACATTTGGAAGATAAACTTTCTAATTTTACCAAGCGACATTCCCGTATATATCTTTTTGGCAAGGCAATTTATGATAATATTCCACCCGCCATACATAAAACACTTATCGACGCTTTAAATACCAGTGATAAAATAAGTAAAGAGGTCCAGTTATTATGTATAATTATTGTTTCATTAAAGGCTTTTGGTGACGCAAGTCAAGTAAATTATTCTAAACGTGTAAATAACTATTTGAAGAATCAAATAAAATTCCCTGTTGGTATTGGTATTCGAACAACTGATAAAAATGTTTTTGGAGAGAGCATATTATTTAACAATCCATTTTGGTTTATGAATAATGGACTGAAGCCTCATTCAGATTGGATTGATAAAATATTTCCTGATAATAAAGCAACATTTGAGTCTTATAAAATATTCATTACTAATTGTGACAAATCTAATGAAAAAATTTACTACGACGAAATTATTAAAAATTTGAAACGATATGATCTCTTGAATGAAGGTAAAGCTGATATGACGTCATTTCAATTAATGAAAAAAACAACTAATAAAAGAGGGGATATAGCAATCGATTCAGAATCAGATTCAGACGATGAACCTGAACTTAAACCTGAACCAGATATTGAACCAGAGTCCACCGAATTTAAACTAACAAGGGGAGTAATGGAGTCAATACATGAAAAGTTTGCAATAATTAGGGGAACATTAAGTGATGCTGGTAATAAAAGAATTGATGATCTGTTGGATTTAAATGTACCAGAAGGAGAGGACGAAATCGAAATATATAAACATAGACTAACAGAACTGAATATTTTTACATCTACTTTAAATGATTATATGCGTATCGTTGTTGTTCAAAATTCTAATGGGAAGACACATATGCAAGGACTCATAGAGAAATATGTCGAAGAAACGTCATCACTTGTTGATAAGTTAATAATAATACAAAGACATGCGAATGGTTTCGTAACCGACCAAAAACAATTACTGGAAAGAATCGAAAAAATAAATGGATTTATTAGCAGTGATAAACTTAAAAAAATACATAATGGTTTAGCTGTATGGGTTAATGAAAATCTTAATCATGTATCGAATGAAAAACTAAATAAACAAATAAAAGATTATAATGGACACATCAGTAATTTTATAAATGGAATACCCGAAACATTTAAGAAAATAGAAACTAGGACAACGTCGAGAATTAAGAAGGATATAACTTATACGGATATAGGTGATAGCAACAAAATTTTACGTACATGGAGTATTGATCACATAAATAATGACCGGAGATTTATGGATACTATTTTAAAACCTTATAGGGAACTTGTTCCAAATGGGTTGAATTTACACGATATAGTTAAAGTTACACATAAATCAGCACTTAATGATGAAGAGAAAAAGCCGGAATATATTACCAATCAACTTGAATTAATAAATAAAAACATGAAAGAGTTAAATAAATATATAGATATGGCGGATGCAGACGTCGATGAGTCCGTTATTAATGACATAAAGAGTAAAACAGCAACCATTAAGGAAATACTTACCAAGCTTAGTCTATATAAATATAATGCTTTTGGAACAATGAAGACATCTGTATCAGATGATACTATGTTGTTTTTATACAGAGGTGAAGTAAGACGCACAATTTTTACACCAGGTGCAAAAATATTAAAGGTATCCGTGATTCGTTTTAATTTAACCAATGAGGTTATTATAACCGATCCTACAATAATTAATGACATGATAAAAAAGAACAAGGGTAGAATATCATTTTTGCCTATTTTAAATGTGATTTCTACAGAAGATATTGGCAAAGATACTGGTGAAGATGCTGGTGAAGATGCTGACGAACCCGAATACGATTTTATACCCGCATTACTCGTCGACGCCGATGATATCGGTACAATTGAAAAGGATATTCTATTGGATTCACGTAGATTGACACGTGAATTCCAAAAAGAAAATAATGATCTAGTCAATATAATACATAGAAGTAGGGCGATGACAAGAAGTGGTCACAGCGAAATTGATAAGGCAAATATATTACCAGATAAGGCAAATACAAGGAGCAATATCGCTTCGGATGATAGACTCCGACTAGTTGATGGGTTAAAAGGAGGAAACAAAACGAGAAGAAAACGAAGGAAGAAGAAAGGGAAAACGAGGAAAAGAAGGAGTACGAAGAAGAGGAAGAGAAGGAGAATGAGAATGAAATAACAATTTGAAAGACCACATAAAAAGTTATCATCATAATAATACAACTAACCGCAAATGAATGATATGGAGTCTTTTTTCGAAGATAAAGAAGAAATTACTGATGATAGTTTTTTCGCAATAATTGAGTATGGTATACATGTATCAGAATTATACATGGAATCATATGTTTCAAACATGTCAAACTATAGCTTCGATACAGATTTTGAAGAAAATATTCAACAGATGATCGAGGTACAATACGGCGAAGATTATGAATTGTTCGATTTGTTCGACGATGACGACGATACAAACGATGATATGTATATTGATGTCATACTTCGTGAAATTTTTCGCAATGTTTATTCGCATGTAATTCCAAGACGTTCCTATAAGAAATCGTGGATCCGTCATCCACCGAATATTCTCCGGATCTGTCAACAGCTTGAAATTTTGCGTAATAAACCGCAACCCGAACAACGTACTGACGAATGGTATTTGGTGCGCCATAATTTGATTACAGCGAGTAACGCATGGAAATGTTTTGAAAGTCAAAGTAACCAAAATCAAATTATTTATGAGAAATGTTTACCAATTGAAGAAAAAAAGTTTTCATCTTCAGTTAACACATCGAGTCCATTGCATTGGGGACAAAAGTTTGAACCGATTAGTACACAATATTATGAATTTATATACAATACCCAGGTCGAAGATTTTGGATGTATCATACATGATACACACACCTTTTTAGGAGCATCTCCAGATGGAATTGTTGTGAAAGAAACATGTCAGCGATATGGTAGGATGTTAGAAATCAAAAATATAGTTAACCGCGAAATTACACAAATACCCAAAAAGGAATATTGGGTTCAAATGCAATTACAGATGGAAGTATGTGATTTAAATGAGTGCGATTTCTTAGAAACAAAGTTTATGGAATACGATAATTATTCTGATTTTTTCAGTGATGGAGATAACTTCAATCACACACCAAATTTGGCATTCAAGGGCGCGTATTTAATGTTCATGGATGGATCGTCACCTAAGTATTTTTACCCTGAATTACAGATTAGCGAAGGTGTCTTTAACGTTTGGGTAAATAAAATTCTCCACGAAAATCTCCACCTAAATTTTATAAAAACTATCTATTGGCGTTTAGAAAAGGTAAGCTGTATTCTTGTGTTGAGGAACAATGAATGGTTTCAAAATTCGATTGGTCAAATGGGAAATGTATGGAGTCAAGTGCTCATTGATCGTGAGCGCGGGTATGCTCATCGTGCACCAAACAAACGTGAACGAAAAAATACAATCGATTTAACTGATGAAACACGTGATTTGAATAATCCTCCGAAATGTCTGATTGCTGATAGTAGTGATGACGAGAAGCAGCCTGAGTGTTTGATTATGGATAGTAGCGATGACGAGGCAGATGATTTTAATCAGTCATCGCATTTAATTATGGATAGTAGTGATGGTGAATCAACTAGTGAATCACAATTAAACGATATCGTCGAGTCTGACCCACAAATAAATGATAGTGTATGTTTACCGGTTAAGAAAGAAAAGAAGGTAAGGGAAAAGAAGGAAAAGAAAGTAATTGAAAAGAAAGAAAAAAAAGTAATTGAAAAAAAGGAAAAGACAATACCTATTTCAATGAAAATAGATACTACTGATAATACTAGTAATATTATGGATATTGAAATTCTAAAAATACTAGAGAATATGAAATAACAAATTTATAATAGCTATATTTATAATTATTATGAATCAATTTAAAATTATCATTGTATGTATTATCATATATGAATTGGATGAACGATGAAATGAATGTTCGCAAACGAAATGGCGAAATTGTTGCTATTTCTTTTGATAAAATTTTACATCGCATAAAAACAATTGGACAACTACATAATATTCACATTAATTATTCATCGATGGCTATACGTATTATTGATCAACTATATGACGGAATCGAAACCAGTAAAATCGATGAACTGACTGCTCAGCAATGTGCGTCGCAAACTACTCAACATATAGATTATGGACGTATGGCGAGTGTATTGTGCGTTTCCAACTTACATAGGGAAACGCCTGGCGATTTTATCGAAGTGACCGAACGTCTTTACACGTACAAGGATATTCACGGAAATAACTATCCAATGGTCGCAGATGATTATTACGCATGTGTTAACGAAAATGCCACACAAATCACTGATAAAATCGATTATGAGAAGGATTATGTTCTCGATTATTTTGGATATAAGACGCTGGAGCGTGCCTATTTATTTCGCATCGATGGGAAAATTATTGAACGTCCTCAAGATATGTGGATGCGTGTAGCAATTGGGATTCATGGTAAAGATCTTGTTCGCGCATTTGAGACGTATGATTTAATGAGTGACAAATATTTTACACACGCAACACCGACATTATTTAATGCCGGAACACCTAGACCACAAATGAGTTCATGCTATCTTCTTGCCATGGAAGACGATAGTGTTGACGGGATATACAATACACTCAAGGATTGTGCAAATATTTCCAAATATGCTGGTGGTATTGGTCTACATATTCACAATGTTCGCGCATCAGGTACACATATTCGAGGTACAAACGGAACATCCAATGGTATTGTTCCAATGTTGCGCGTGTTTAATAATACAGCTCGTTATATTGATCAGGGAGGCGGACGTCGAAATGGTAGTTTTGCGATTTATCTAGAACCATGGCACGCAGATGTTTTTGCCTTTTTGGAAATGCGTAAAAATCACGGGGATGAGGAGACGAAAGCAAGGGATCTGTTTTACGCACTTTGGATTTCAGATTTATTCATGAAGCGCGTGGAAACAGATGGTAAATGGACACTTATGTGTCCTCATGAATGCCCGGGTTTATCGGATGTATATGGCGAAGAATTTGAAACACTTTATACGAAATATGAGACGGATGGGAAAGGACGTAGAACCATTGACGCGCGAAAATTATGGTTTCATATTTTAGATAGTCAAATGGAAACGGGTACACCATATCTACTTTATAAAGACGCTGTGAATAACAAATCAAACCAAAAGAATCTCGGGACAATCAAATCCAGTAATTTATGTACAGAGATAACCGAATTCTCGAATCACGAAGAATCGGCTGTTTGTAATCTAGCTAGCATTGGTCTACCAATGTATGTGAATACCGAAGAAAAGACATTTGACTATGATAAACTACACGAGGTGACCAAAGTGATTACACGCAATCTGAATCGTGTTATCGATATTAACTTTTATCCTACCGATAAGACAAAATTGAGTAATATGCGTCATCGACCCATTGGCATTGGTGTTCAAGGACTTGCCGATGTCTTTATCATGATGGGACTTTCATTTAATAGCGAGACTTCAAAGGAGATCAATAGAAATATTTTTGAAACCATCTATCACGCGTCCATGGAAACATCATATGAGCTTGCTCTGGAAAGATATAATAAGTATGGGAAAAATAAAAAGTCGATTGTATTGAGTGACGACGAAAAGTCCAAATTAAACAAGGAACATATTGGTGCCTATAGCAGTTTTACGAATAGTCCATTATTCTATGGTAAGTTTCAGTTTGATTTATGGGAAGTAGAACCTAGTGATAGGTATGATTGGGATGATTTACGACAAAAGGTTATGATGCGCGGTGTGCGCAATGCATTGCTTGTAGCACCAATGCCTACTGCATCCACCTCGCAAATTTTAGGAAATAATGAATGTTTCGAACCTATTACAAGTAACATCTATAGTAGAAATACGCTAGCCGGAGAGTTTATGGTAGCGAACAAACACTTAATGAAAGAGCTCAGTGATATGGGTTTGTGGAATGAAGAAATTAAGAACAATATTATCGCAAATAAAGGTTCAGTGAAATATATTGACGCATTGTCAGATGAAGTAAAGGAACGATATAGAACGGTGTGGGAAATTCCGATGAAAGATATTATTCTCATGGCGAAAGAAAGAGGGGCATTTATCTGTCAAAGCCAAAGTTTAAACTTATGGCAGGAAGAACCTACTTACGGCAGTTTAACATCTATGCATTTTTATGCGTGGAAGCAAGGATTAAAGACCGGTGTGTATTACTTACGGCGCAAAGCCAAGCATCAGGCTCAACAATTTACGATAGACCCTACAAAATCTAAAAAAAAAGCGTCTGATGATGAGCCGTGTGAAATGTGTAGTGCTTAAAAAAAGCGATAATATGTTTATTTATAGTATTTTTTACATGTATATATTATAGATGCTTTTCATTCCTTCCCTATTATTATTATCATCGTTAACATCTGTTGTGTCACAATCTACATTATATGTTTACGCCTATTCATGGACACCTGGTTTTTGTAATGATCAAACCTATCCTGGGTGTACGTCACCAGAATCATATTGGACGACAAATTTAACAATTCATGGCATGTGGCCACAATATAATACAACTGGTTATCCTTCATCGTGTAGTAATGAACCTTTTGATACTTCAGTTCCAGAATTAATTGGAACTTCCGACATGATCCAATATTGGCCAAACGTTAAGGAGGAGGAATCCAGCTCGTCATACGATTCCTTTTGGGAACATGAATGGAGTAAACACGGAACATGTACTGGATTGTCACAATACGATTATTTTAATAATGCGATTAAGTTAACATTTAGTATTCCTACTCCAGATATTCTATATAATTCGATTGGGCAAAATGTCAGTGCGAATGATTTGCGTACAAGTTTTGGTGGAAGTGAATATGTAGCACTACAATGTTCGAATCAACATTTGACTGGTGTATATACATGTTGGAATCAAGATCATGGAATCCCAACATATCAAATAAAATGTCCTGCGTCTGTTTCCAATGAAGATACATGCAAGGTAAATGATCAGATTATCATCATGGATTTATAATTAAAAAATAATTACTAACGATATTATAACTAACATTAATAACATTGTCATTCCGTACACTTTATATTTAATATAACAGAGACGTGGTGATTTTATTTTTTCTAAAATCATTGTTTCCCTAAGTTTTTCTGGTAATATTTCGATACGTGTTGAAAAATTTTTCAAAGATTTTTTTACAAACGATGGTTTACGTCGATTGTTATGTATTATATTATTTTCATTATAATCATCTGAATCTGTATCAGATGATGTATTAATAGTTATTTCCGAAGGTAACCTAACTTTAATAGGTGGTTCATATTCTTTATTATCAATAATATCATTCTCTTCATCAGATGAAATTGAATACGCATCATAAATACTTATAACTGGTTGTTGAATTTCCATATAATAATAATATAAAATATTTTTTATATTCTTTTTTGTGGGACCCTCACTTTGTATATTTACGAATGAATAATTATCATTTCAAATGTAAAAAATCAGAATTTATATATTGGCATTTTAAAACTAAAGTACTTCCACACGACATAGTGGGCATAATGAACCCGTATGACAATTTTTTGTAAAATTCTCATAGCAACACTTACCACAATATTTGTGCCCACAAGAACCGGTTAAAAAGCTTTTATTTTCCATATCCTCATAACATACAGGGCATTCATCTTCTTTGCGATCGATCATACTTGTTATATAATCTTGAACATGCAATATCTTTTCACGTAATTTATTTAAGTCATCCATTGGTATTTCTCTCTGTAAAATGGTTGTATCGTCCTCTGATAAATCATATTGTGGTGATGGAATAAATATATTAAGTTTTCGTGGTTTTTTGATTGGTTCCACTTCCTTCTTCCGAAAACCTTCATAATCAGGTGGTATATTATGTAAAACGTAGTTATCTAACATCGTTTTCATATGTATTTCATTTATATATTCGTCGATTTCTTCCATGGTTGCCATATTTGGTCCCTATTTTCTCTTTGTAATACTTTTGAATACATTGTACATAATTCAATTTATAAAAATAACATAAAGTTATACCGGTCATTTATATAAACATGGAAAACATTGGTACCTTAGAGATATTGCGCGAAAAAATAGAGTTATTGGATGCATTCCATCAAGGGGAAATATTGAAAATTCTTCAACAGAATGTGGACCAAACCCTTTTGAATGAAAACAACAATGGTATATTTATCAATCTTTCCAGTTTGAATGTGGATGTTATTAAAAAAATGGATACATACATGAAATATGTCACAAAACAAGAAACACAACTGGACGCATTTGAAAGCCAGAAGGAGGAATTCAAAGTAAAATACTTCCAAAAAGATAATAAAGATAAACCAATAGAACTAAATAATGAATGCTAGATGTCATGTAGATAATATTAAGACCAGTATTGAACCATTTATGCTGACAAATAAACGTCTTGCATTATGTGTAAAGGCGAATATGATCGATAATAAAATAAAAAAAACGAAACCTAAGGAGGATATGGAAAAAAAACATCCAAGTATGTTTGTTCCTAGTCAAGAAGATAAATTATTTTGGATTTTCTATGTAATGACCAAGGGGTTCGATGATTATAACCTACATCAGTATACAAACCAATTTACAGAGGAGAAAAAAATCAAGTTTAAATATATAGATAAGATACGTGAAAATAAGGCGTTAATCAAGTCACATAAAATCCAGAAAATTTACGAGTGTGAAAGCGATTTAATAAATGAAAAGGCAATTACCATGAAAACATTTCATGTTTTATGTATTATCGAAAATATTCCATTTGTATATTTCACTAAAAATTCATATTATGAATTTATTCCATCATCAAACGTACAAACGCCAAACATCATTCACAAGATTAAAGATTATTTTGCATACGAAATAAACAAGGCTGAATTGATACCCATGTATAAGTCACCACGTTATAATATTGCGAATTATGATAAACCCATCAAAGCTATATCTTCATTTAAAGGTGATGAACTATTAGAAATTGCAAAATTCTTCAACATCAAATCACATGACGTAAATGGTAAGAAGAAAACAAAACAAATCTTATACCAGGAGATATATGATATATTAACTGAAAATAGTTAAATAAAGGTGGAAAAAAATCATTATTAGATTACAAAAAATAGACCAGTAGATGGAAATGTTAAACCTTTGGATTTATTTTGTATTTATCGCGATTCATCATATAAATCGAAAGGGCTAATATAATTATAATTAACCCACTATAACCAAATATTTCTTCCTTTTTAAAAATACAACACTCGTTTATATTATTAGAACAGCATTGTATACCATCACCAGAATCACATGTAATTTGTTGGTTGATATTTTGCAAAATATTACATTTTTCAAAATAATATTGTTTATCACATCCACTTGAACAAGGGTGTAATGTAGGACTATTAGTGGGTGGATAAGTATAAAATTCTTTAATACAACAATCTTGGGGTGAATCCGCGCAACAATCCGTCCATTTCCAACAACTATCACAAGAAGGATATGTTCTTTCTATTCTTTCTGGGTGACAACTTATAGTATAATTTGGCGAATAATTATAATTATCCATATGATATATACACCATTGCTGATAATATTTATATTTTTTTCCAACACACATTTCATCAGTTAAACAAGTGTCCATTTTCCATTTGATATATATATAAAATGAATGTATTACTTCAATTTTATATATATAGAATTTACTAAAAATGCATTCTTCAAAATATTATTTCATAAAAAATAATATTTTGACATACTTATTTACCCCCCCAAGATTTAAAATTTATCATCCATTGGAATCATTTGGCTTTCTTGAATATTATTACTATCAATATTGTTGTTATTATCAACTACTACTTTTTTGGGTTCCCAACAGCAAAGTGTAAAAAACCAACAACAACAACATGTCATACAACCATCACTCTTATTTTCGCACCCTTGATAACCAAATACCGCACAAGGAGGGCAGAAGAATTTATAAGCACAATTGGGTGGTTCTTCATTCCTATTATCTCGACGTCGCCTACAATACCAGAAACAAAATCCTATAAATATTATAACTCCTGCGATAGTACCACCAATTGATCCTCCATCACTTTCACAACATTCACTAAAATCTGCAGCACAACACACATTTGCGGTTGATCCTGGTCCATCATAATCGCACCATTTATCGGTAGGTTTATTAAAAGCCCCGCAGTGTCCATCCCAAACTTGAGGACAAGTTAGCACATTACAACTGCCGTAAGAGTTATCATCGTCATCATAATTATCATCGTCATCATAATTACCATATTCATATCCGTTATCCCAACATGTAGCTTGCATATTAGCAATATTAAAACCTTCCCCAAGAGCAGAACATTTTGATATACAATCGTCACCATCAGTAGCAGATATTGTTTTGGTAAACGCATCGATGTATGAATGACCTTTTACCCAATTCCCTCCAGGACAAATAGCATCATAACAAGTATCTGATGAAGGATTATTACCAGACAAATAACAATTTGTATATTGCGAAAACTGATAACTATCAACTAACTCTTGATAAGTATCAGGACCCTTCAGACACCAGCACGACGGCACCATCCCATAAACGTTCAAAGGAGTAATGAATAAAAGCAAAAAAAAAGGGAGCATATTATTATATAATAATATGTTTGTGTGTCTTTAAATACCTATATATAATACCATGAAGGTAACAAATGTTTATTTTCAAATGACATCATGTTACTTATTATCAAGAATACTTTCCTTGATTGTAATTTTTTTCGGGCGACCACGCTTCTTTTTTTCAACAGGTTCATCCTCTAATATTTCACCCTCTTCAATATCACCCTTCTTTTCCTTCACAGCTATTGTTCTTTTTTTTCTGGGTGCCTTTGCCTTTGTAGTTTTAATTTCCGCATCTTCCATTGGTAATTTCGACTCTACTTCAAATGGATCTTCGATCATAATTTTTGCCTCGATATTTTCACCTTCATCTACAACAACTTCTTTTTCCAATGATGTCATATAATCCGACATCATAATGGCATCTTCTTCACCAACAACAGAGTCCAATAGTTTAACAGGTGTTGTTTCGTGACGTACTTTTTTACATACAAAGAAACTATTAAAGAAACTGATTTGTTGTTCTTGTTTATTCATATTATTAGATTGTCCAATTTGTTGTGATTTGATTGTACCGCGTTCAAGATCAATATGCATTTGACGATGTAGATCTTCAAAGCTACCGAATGAAGACGGCAAATTTATTTCACGTGCTTCATCTTGCGTCAACAACTTGAACCCATATTTTTCAAGTATTTGAAAGAAATAATCGTAATTCACCAAATATTCGCGAAATAATTTATTAATTGTATCTTGATACACATCAATACCATATCCAATACAACTGACATCATCTTTGAAGTCAACATATTCATATTGTTTAATTACCTCCCACATTTTTTCACCATTGGTATGTTTTAGTACTTCACTTTCACCTTTGTTCCTTTTCGATAAATAATCAAACATTTTCTTTCCGTCATAAGAAGTACATGTGAAGTAACCACCGACGCGTGTACAATCGACAATATTTTGAATGAAATTTTCCAAGCTTGTTACGTCACGGAAGAAATAATGAAGTGCGAATTGGCATGAACTAACATTAAACCCATCCTTTGCCTTTCCATAGTGTCTCAATGCAGCCTTGCCAATTTTCGCAAGGTCCTTTGAACCTTTGTTGAATATCGCATTGGTAACATTTTTATACTTTTCGCCATCGGGAGCATCCAGCGTGGTAATACGTAATCCAGAATCACCTGATACAAATAATGCGTCAGGATATACATCTAGCTTTTTCTTGTAATTCAAGAAGCGGGCACATGCCCCGTCCACATGATTCTCAATATTATCGGGTGATTTGTCAATTCCGAACACAAATGACAACTTACTTTGGATCCATTTGGGAAAATCGCCACCTTTACCAACAGCAAAGTCAATCAGAATATCACCTACATTGGATACAGACTCGATTAACATGCGTTTTACAACCTTGTTATGAAAATCACGCATACCCACGGTATAGTCGCGCTTATTATCACGATTGTAATAAGTGTCGTCGTCTTCTATATCAGGAATTCCAATACCAGATGTCATCATGTCTACATCCACTGGGTGATGAATCGATTGCCAATTGCTGTTTGCCACATTATAACTATTTCCGTAATTTTTCTGCCCATTTCGAAGTTCACGTGTCTTATCATACCGAACACGTAGCGGAACCCATCGCCATAATTTCGGTCTACTGAAATCGTAATAAAATTCAACAATCATATTATCTTCTATCACTTCATTCTCTATTGTTTTTACTACTTCTGTATCGGCGTCATTTACAGAGGCTATATTACATAAATGAGCACTCGAATCATACGGCTTAGTTGGGTAAAATTTGTGAGGTTTATATGTAGCATTCGTATCCACTCTTGGCTTTCGTCCATCATGACGTTCTTTATTTGTACCGATAATATCTGCGGTTTTAATGTCGTCCATTACGTCAGCACATGGACGTAAATACCCACTTTCATTTTCCTGGAAGCCAGTCATCAAGGTAAGAGTTTTATAACTTACAATACTATCACCGACAAGTTCCGTCTTTCCGTCATTTTTCATTTTCACTAGAAAGTCGATTGAATTAAACTCCGGGGGTTTCCATTTGAATGACTTATCCCATGTTTTTTTAACATAATCGCGAGCAAGGGATAAATTGGTGGGTGTGAACACCAGTCCATCCGTTTCATATTCAAATAGGTTATCCTTTGTTTTCTGTATAATCATATTATTGTCTTCAAAAATATTACCACTCGAATAAAATTGTTTCGCTTCAATACGGACAGGTGAAGGTTGTCCAGTAATCATAGATTCTGGTTTCAATGCACTGATTACTTTTAACAACATTCCGTGTCGTGTTTTAGTTGTTTCAGACCTATCCATAAATATCAAATTACGTTGATCCTGCTTGGCAATATAATAAACATCGAATGCAGCGTATAAATCAATAACATCTCCGTGTTTGTTCTTCATAATATATTCGCAATCAATCATTGTGTGATATAATTTCGAGACCTTTGTTTTTGTACCGATACATATAAAGTTCATGTTCGTGGTAATTGCAAATATCATACCATTGCCAGATACGTAAAGCAGACGTCGCTCACCATCCGCCTTTTCTGTCACGCAATAATTTTGCCGAATATTCGTTTCGTTTGAAGCAGGATCAATTGGCTGCACGTGCTTTCGTTGGAGTGTGATTGAACCGGGACCAATAAATTGTCTAGGAATCAGTTTAGACTTCATTTTATCGGGATGAGTTTGTAAGATAAATTGTTTATATTGTTGTTCGATTGCGTATAACATTTTATACGACACCGGGTATTTTGTATTTTGTAGACCACAAAGTATATACTTAATAACATTCTTTAAAGGTTTTGAAATTGATTCAATCGTTTCGAATTGTGTTCCTTGACCAACCATAGCATTGTCTATTTCCAATTCGATTTCATAAACTTCAGGATTTTTAAACACTTCACTATGTTGGATACTTCTCTCGAAAATGGTTTCACCATCTTTATCTTTTTTGGATGATTTTACAATAGACAAATGGCATTTAATAGGATAATCTGGATGCGTGAATTCGACACGATTAATATAACGATAGTATTTTTTAAGTGACTCGAATTTCTCAAGATACTGGTTTTTAATTAATGGATGTGTACCGGATATGTTTTCTTCAATATTGAATGTTGTACGGAATTGAAATTCGACGTTATTAACAGGGGATAATTTACCACCCTTATTCTCAACACGACCTTTTTTTTGAAACGTCACTAGACCATTTTCGGGAATTCGATTTGTTTTACATAATTGTTTAATATTGTCTTTCCCTAAAATTTCAGTTCTAATTTCAGTAATCATCTTATTATGACTATCATATTCGCTTGAAACACGCATCATGTATGATCCTGTTAAATCCCCTGACTTGAAACCCATCGAAAGAAGTTTTTGTACAACTCGATCAAAATCCATTTTTTGAATCACATTATCATATTTACGTGTATTGAAACGTACTTCCAACTCTTTTTCGAATCCACTAGTACTATGGTTATACGCTAAATACTTGCTAATTAAACCCTCCATTGAATCAGAATTTTGCTTTGACATTGATATAATATATAATTCTATTTTAAATAATATTCAATTTTATTGATAAACCTTGTGAAATAACGATAATATAACTAATAAGAAATATATATAAATGTAATTTTATATATTTACCAAACCTAACAATAATGATTAATCAAATTCCCTTACCTTATATACATATGAATAAACTGCCACAAATAGCAGGTGTACTTGAGTTATGCCATAATGAAAATATAACATCTGAATATATTAAAAAAATACAAACATTAAATGTAAAACGTAAATTATGCGATAGTTATGATAACGATCTACTAAATATAATTATGTGTGATATCAACAATTGTATTATGTTATGTAATATCAGTTTTTCATATTTTGAATACATAGAAATAATCAATTATAATTATCAAAAAAAAACGTATGTCGAGGACATAAAATATAGCGTATACGGAAACAATATAGTAAATATTACAAGAGCAATGGATAATGTATTCAATTTGCGAAACATCGAAGCGAAATATAGTCATTTTACAATTGATTTTACAATCGAAACATTGTGTAAAATACTTAGTAAACCACCAGAAAATTTCGATATTGCATTTTTAGCAATGCGTGATGAAGTAACTGATTCACCTGGGTATTCCGATGCCGAGTATCTAATTCTTAATCTATCACACATGTTATATAATCTTAAAGTTGGAGGCGATATAAATATTTTGATTCAAAATACACATAGTGCCATTTACGTGGATATATTATTTTATCTCAACACACTTTTTTCAAAGGTTTATATTTCTCGCCCATCTGTAATGAAACTTTGTGATGGTCATAGATATATTGTATGTAAAAATATGTCAAGGCGTGTAGAGCATGTCGAAATAAAGACTATTCTCGATTATATTTATTCACATACAATTGCAAATGGTCAAATGAATGTAATTCATACAGACACACGCATGTTCAAACAGGACATTCCTATGTTTTTCCGCCATAGGTTAGACGAGGTTAATTGTATTTATGGTCAGCAAATTTTGGAATATACCATGATGGTAATAAATAATAAACCCCATGAATTTTTTGCAAATATACGTTATCGATATGAACATATTAAGGAGTGGTTAAATACACATGGTGTTTTTATGCCGGTGAATATAGATCGTATTGTAGTAAACAATACGATCATGTATGTATTTGATGAAACGATGAAAAAAGAAACAGATGTTTCTAGTGTGTTCATATGAACTAATCGATTACCTTCGTTGTATTAGATTATACATGATATAAACACCAACGATGCCTAAACTTGCAATATATAATTGCACAATTGGATCATTTGGTAATTTTGAAATATTAGCGGTTAATTCACCTTCATTAGGCGTATGCATTGTATTATACGAAGAAAATGTTTCCGTACAACCTTTATTTGTAATTGGGTTGCGCTTGTTTGAAAATGTACATGGGTCTAAATTTTTGATATCCATGAGTGCTACAAATTTAGTTTCAGATGATTTATGGTTATTCGAATCTACTGTTTGCATTGTAAGGGCTTGGCAATCAGGTGTTCCTTTCATCATAAATGCTTGAAAAATTTTCATTGGATTCAGTTGTCCCATAGTGCTTAATGTACCTGGTATCAAACCTCTAAACTCGCTGAAATTTGCACCGGTTGAAGATGAAATGAATGGTATATTACCTTGTGGAACATTATTGATGTAGATAGAACGTGTTTGTTCCCCTGATCCATGAATATCATTGCATTTCGCCCCTGTTTGGAGGAAAAATTTATTACCCATGGCACCACCAGAACGAGATGCCCTACCACCACCAGTTACCAATACTTCGGTGTAATCTATTAATCCTGCTACATTTTTTGCCGCTGCCGATATAGATCCTCTAGACGACATTCCAATTTCTCCTGGTGGTTTGATATTTTTGGCATAATCATATTTTGGACCAAGAACTTTTTCTTCCAGGTTAGTTAAATCCCCTCCGACATCTTTAAAAAATTTTGACATATAGTATAGTCTCCTATTTTTAATTCATCATGAAAACAAATTTCTAACTAAGACCACCAACTTCTGGTGGCGGTTTTTTGGATTCTTCTTCACTTACTCCTGTTTTTGATTCGGCATCCTTTTTATTGTGGTCTGCAATCGCCTTGAGGTTGTCTGTGTTTTCCTTTAGTTGAGCATCATTTTTTTTCAAATGTTTTTCGAGTGATTTTAGTTTATTCTCTAAAGAATATGTTCTGTCTGAAGATCCGCAGCATCGGGTGTCAGATTTAAGACCTTCTTTGGTTGAACCAACCCATATGTATGCGTTATATATAAAGAGAACAATAAATAATGCGATCAATATAATCGAAATTTCCATTATATTATATATATTTTATTTTTTATTCATCAGGTAAATAAAAATTATAAGTATATTGTATAATGGAATTTACAACATGTTGTGCTCAAACTAATGCATTAAGAAGAAATCGTTACGTTAGCAAATTACCTAAAACCTACTTTTCTAATCATAGCAAATATTTGGATAGTCGATCTAAAACGTTTTACCGAAATACAATGCATTATGCGTTGCCAGGAAATAAAGACAATGAGTATCGTTCCAATAATTGTTGCAATACACATATTTATAAAACCAGTAATAGTTCAATGAACTTACATAGTTCAGAAACAAGTAGCGGATACATGTATAAAATTAAGACCCAATGTAAGTGTATCGCACGTTAAAATATATCAAACTAATAATGATTCCTTTTTGATATATTTATGATTAAATAATGAATGGTGTGAAATTTATAGCTTTACACGTAAATAAAGTTGATATGCAGCTAAACCACCAGCAACCTGTGCCACGATATAGGGAATCACATCTTTCTTGGATAACTTACCTGCGTGGAACATCATTATGGACACGGCTGGGTTGAAGTTTCCACCAGAGATAGGTCCTCCAATAAGGATTGCAATAATTAAAGCGGCACCAATGGCAAATGCGTCTCCAGTTGCCATGATTACATAAAGAAAGAATAGAGTTCCCAAAAACTCGACTAAATATTTTTGCATTATACTATATATTGTGAAAAATATTTCGGAAATAATTGATTTATTTTTTATAGGTCTTATTGACAGCTGTTTCTTTAACAAAACGTGTGAATGAGGATGAATCATACACAAACTTAACATTACATGAACTCGCTGGGACACTTGTGGCATCACATGCATTTCGTGTATTATCTCTTCGTACTAGGCTATCAAAACGCATTGAAAGTGATTGCAATGGGTTTGGACCTCCACATGAATAATTAGGACGTGATAATAAATCACCCGCATTCATGACTGCTCTAAATGGACCAATTTTACGTTTTTTATTATTCTCACCAACTACGTTTCCACTATTCCATACATCGCGTAATATTCGTTGTGTTGAAGCTCGGGCACTATGGCAACCATATATTGTCGCATTTGACTTTTCCATATATATAACCTCAATAAAAAAACTTGATAGCATTGTGGCTAAATGCTAAATATATAATGTTTTTGATTTATTTATTCGTGATTATTCTTGGGACCACGTTCATTGTAATTAGTTCTTGAAATAGCAACTTACACGCATAAGGAATTTCAGTATATGAAAAGTCACTCCTGTTATTACAAACTTTACACAAATGGATATGTACTTCGTCATTGTATGCCGCAATCAATCCGCACTTATTACACACATGTACGCTATATTTGTCTGACGCATCATACAAACGCCCTCGTGTGAAACGAGCTGCTCCGTGAGAAATCATACAATCGCGCTCCATCTCTCCAAAACGAAGCCCACCATCACGTGAACGCCCCTCAGCAGGTTGACGCGTTAGATTCACCATTGGACCAATTGAACGACTATGTTGTTTGTCACTCACCATGTGTTTCAAGCGCTGGTAAAATACTGGACCAACGAAAATACTCGTCTCTACTTGTTCGCCTGTAAGACCATTGTATAGGATTTCATTGCCGTTACTTTCATATCCTACTTGCGAAAGTTCCTTGCAAATATCTTCGATGGGGAACTCTCCAAAACTGGTTCCATCACCAAATAGTCCCAACTCTAGAAGAACTTTACCGAGAAGAGTTTCCTTGAGTTGTCCAATTGTCATACGGGAAGGAATAGCATGCGGATTGATAATAATATCAGGTCTGATACCCGTTTTAGTAAACGGAATGTCTTCTTCAGGAATAATATTACCAATAGTTCCCTTTTGTCCGTGACGACTTGAAAATTTATCACCAATCACTGGTTTGCGACTGGTACGCGTGCGCACTTTAGCGAAGTTATAGCCATCTCCGTTACGATCAATATAATTCTTATCGACATAGGTGTCTTCGTTCGTTCTGAAAATCTTACTCTGATCTTGATATTTAATCACCTTGGTATGATCATTTTTGTTTTCCTTAATAGGTTGGACCTTGGCAATAATAACATCACGATTTTCCAACAATGTATTCTCAGGAATTACGCCCATGGCATTTACCTTGTTGTAATTACCGAACTTCATACCCTTAGTTCTAGACGGATCTGGCTTACAGCGGATCTCTTCATCACCATGAATTTTCTTGTCTTCATCCTTTTCGGTGTGGTAGATAGTAGCTTGGAATAAACCACGATCAACTGACGCTTTATTGAATAGGATACTATCCTCTTGATTATAGCCAGTGTGTGTCATAATCGCCACAATAACAGGTGATCCAGATGGAATATTATTGAGTTGAATCAAATTCATAACACGTGTGTCGACTAGTGGACGCATTGGATAGTTAAGAACATATGCTGTTTTGTCCATACGATTGTCGTAATTGGTGACATATACACCCATCGATTGCTTGGACATTGCACATTGATATGTATTTCTCGGTGACTGATTGTGCTCTGGGAAAGGAATACACGACGCTAGAACACCAAAGATAGTACTTGGATGAATTTCACAATGTGTATAATTGTAAGATGTCGCATTGTACAATGATGATGGTTTCATAGCGATCATTGTAGTGTTTTGTTCATCTGGATCGATATACTCAATCACCGAATCTTTCATCTTCATAGTGGTTAGAAGATCCTCCCAAACAATTTCTTTTCTTGTCACTTGGTCAACAATATCTTCGTGAAGTACAAGCTTGTTCTCTTTCACTCTGAGCACAGGTCGTGTTACGCGACCTCCGTCGTTACAAACACGAATCTCCATGACATCATACAAGAAGATGATGGACGCGTAAATATTAATCATGCCCTTGTACTTGAGATCTTTCAGGTACCGGTACAACTCAATAGGATTGTCGCTTACACCGAGCCATGCCCCATTGACGAATACCTTGACCTTACCGAATGCTTCATGGTAAGTAATATCTTCAATCGGTGTGATTTTATTCATCACGTAAGTCATAATAGCTTGTGTATTCGATGGAATAGTAACATGCGTCATATAACTCAAATTCTTGACAACACCAACTGATTGACCCTCTGGCGTTTCAGCTGGACATAAAAATCCCCATGTGGTATTGTGTAACATGCGAGGAGGGATGAGCTTCCCACTTTTATCAATTGGTGTGGCAATACGACGCGAATGGCTAAGACTGGATGCGTATGTGAGTCTGTTCAGTACTTGTGCAACACCGACCTTTGTAGAGGTGGACTGCTTAATACCAAAATCACCAGTACTTAGAGCACGTTTAATGCCGTTTTCAATGGTTGACGACTTAATAATCTTATAGATATTCGTATGATTGACAATGTTACTATAGTCATATGTAGAACGCCATGATCCAGTATTGATTTCCTTGACAATTTGTTTGGTCATATCTTTTACAACCTTATTGAAGTAATTGCGGAACAAGTTGTTCAATAGTGAACCAGTCAAGTCAATGCGCTTATTGGTATAACTATCTCTGTCATCCTGACGGCGGATACCGGTAAAACATTCTAGAAGACGCTTTGTCATATAACCAAGGAAATAAATTTTCTGGGTCATATTGTAGCAATGCGGGAAAATATCATTTTTCAATACCTCGGTGGTGAACTCTAACTTTTTCCGAATACCTTCCTCTTTTTCCATATTAATAGGCGTGTACATGGCATGAGTATTAATATACTCGATAGCCTCTTCTTGTGTTTTTATCTCACTTGCTTCAATAATCGAAGCCTGTAAATGTTCACATGTAATATCATTCGTGTTATTCACATCGAGTAGAATATGCTCACAAATCTCCAAGTCAGTCATGACTCCTAGAGCACGAAATGCGATGAATAACGGAATGGGGTTTTTGATGCGAGGAATTTGCATATGAAGACTATGTCCAAATCCATTGTTTTTAGAAGAAACCATAATCACAATTTGTTTGGGACTAATACACTTGAAATCCGGGACTGACTTGATTTCAGCTTGCCATAACCACTTGGTATTATTTTTGGCGATATTATAACAATATACACGATTTTCGGCTGCACGTTCTTGTCCGAGAACAGTCTTTTCAGAACCATTGATAATGAAATATCCACCCGCATCATACTTACATTCGCCTGTAATATTGCTATCAACGTGTTTGTATTGATTTAGCAAGCACACTGACGATTTCAACATAATGGGTAGCTTACCAATATGAACTTGAGGAAGTGTTTTGTGTGTTGTCTCGCTGTTTTCTAGATTGTCACCATTTCGTGTAACATACTTGATGTTAATGTCCATTGTCATTGTAGAAGAATATGTAAAATTGCGAAGCCGGGCTTCTTGAGGGAACATTAATTTAGTGGCACCATTATTCTCATGAATTTGAGGACGATGGATTTGAAAATTATCAAATTGAATAAACATTTCAAGTGAATGTTTACCCGCTATTTCGTCAAAATCTTGTTCAGAACAAATATGTACAGGATTAAACATGTCAATTGTACGTTGAATTTGAGTATTCACAAATAAATTGTAAGACTCCAACTGGTGTCGTACCAATTGTTCGAGGTATTGACCCTCAAAATACGACCCAATCAAACTCCATGGGGTTTCAATGTAGGTATCTAGCGTTTCGCGTTCGTTCACTGACATTTCGGTCATACTTAATATATAACTTTCAATGTCTGTATATTTTGGTTTCAATTTTTAAATTTATTTTATGTAAAAATATTATATTATGAATAAAACCTTTGATTTGTAAAAACTCGGAAAAAACAATATGGTTATAAAATATGAGTTCATCACAGAAAACAATATCAATCAATCCTGCATTGTTTCAAATGGCAGGTATCAGTAAAACAAGGAAGAAAGAGAAGAAAGAGAAGAAGGATAAAACTACCGACAATGGAATATTCAAACCAACTACCATGAAAAATAAATTCATTGAGAAAATTAAGCAACATCAAAAAAAAACAAAACAGAAGGAGGAAGATGCCTCAGGTGGGTTTAAAAGTGAATTTGAAGAGTCTCTCAAATATTTAACATCGTTAATTGAAAAAGAAAAGAAAATGGATGAACCACAAGAAAAGAAATTTGATGTAGGGACAAGTTTAAATAAAATGGATACGTTTCAAGATGACAATTATTTGAGGGAACAAGTTAATGTTGAACTACCAACTGATTTAAAAAGACCAGAAACTATTTTTAACCGAAATTCGTTAAAACCATTAATGGATAATACAAATGTTCCATATGGTTGTTTACGTAATGGAAATAAACCTACGTATCGTCAATGGACACAAACAAAAAAACGTCCATTTAAAAAGGAGACATTGAACATAAATGAGCCCATGTTTGCAAATACTGGCGAAAATGTAAATAGCGAACGCGAAGAGAAACTGAAACGTGTAAAATCTATGTTTAATCGTACTAAAAGTGATGATGTTAAAATAAATGATGGTAAAAGCAATGATGGTAAAATCGACCTTCCTATAATACCCGGACCCAGTATATCATCTGCTGCAGTATCATTAATGGCGCATAATGATATTATGGAAACATTGCCTGTAGTATTGGCACCACGCATACCTAGTATGGCAGTTAAAAAGAAGATAACTCGAAAATATATGTGTGGGAAAAATGCTAAAACACGCCGGGTATCTGTTATTATTAAGGATGGTGAAGGTCGAGCAAATATTATTCGCGAAAAGCGTAATTTAACCCGTCGAAGTTTAACGGATGTGAAAAATTATTTACATAAAAGTGGATTACTGAAGGTAGGAAGTAGTGCTCCTAAAAAAGTGTTAATGGATTTATATGAAGCGTGTATATTAACAGGAAAAGTCACAAATGTGAATGACAAGGTACAAATACACAATTTTTTAAATAGTAATTAAATTCTCACTATACGTTAATTATGGGAAAAGATTTGATGTATGTTTTAATTACAATGATAATTATATTTGGAACGTTTTTACTCCTGGATATAAGTGATATTAATGTAGATTCTGATAAAAAAAATCATTTAGTAAAAACAATAACTATTGAATCATTTTAGGTATTTAACGTAAAAATTGATTTAAATTTAATGAAATATTACTTATAATATATATACGATGATCATTCCAGTTAAGTGTTTTACATGCGGTAATGTCCTCGCAAATAAGTACAGATATTACCAAGAACGTGTCCGTAAACTAAAGCAGGATAAGAAGATTGACCAGAACAAAGTTATTTATTTAACGAAGTCTTATAATACAAAGGCACCCGAGGGCGTTATCATGGATGAACTTATGCTAACAAAGATGTGTTGTAGAAGGCATATGCTTACACATGTGGATATTGAATAGACATATATCGAATGTTTCGATTGCGTTATAATATTTTTTCGTGAATATTTATTTTTCCCACGTTATTATATATTATGGGAAAATCTATGAAAAATGCAAGTAACCGCATATCACGTCGTAATAAAAAAGGTCGTACGAAAAGAACCAAACGATCCAAACGAACCAAAAGGAATCGTCGTAATCGCAGTTGTCAACGAGGCGGTGTAAATTATGCTTTAGTTGGACAACCGATTGAATCTAACCCAAATACTTGGCCTGGAGTTGCCCCCAACCATGGTGGAAATCATTATCCATTAAATACTTATGAAAACACTCCTTTCCAACATTTGCAATCAACACAAGGTGGAGGTCGAAGAAAAAAGAGAACATTTAGAAGAAAGTCATCCAAAAGAAAGTCATCCAAAAGAAAGTCATCCAAAAGAAAGTCGGTAAAAAGGAGACAAAAAGGAGGTAGTTTCTTTGCTACATTATTTCCTGAAGCTAATTTAGTTGGACAAAACATTTCATATAATGCCGGTAGCACATTGAACACTATTAAAGGATATCAGGCACCAGTTGATCCAAAACCTTGGGTTCAACCGGAACTATTAAAAGTTCAACAGCGCATGATTTAAAAAAATACTACACTTATAATATATGAATTCGCCTATGGATATTCATATAATGTCTTGGAATATTATAAAAAAATACTTCGAATCCGAACCACACGCCCTTATTTTACATCATATTCAGTCGTATAATGAGTTTATAAACACAGGTATTAAACAAATTTTGACTGAACGTAACCCTATTGAAATTCGCAAAAATTACAATGATGCGAACGATGACTATGAAATTCAAGCAAATGTTTATTTAGGTAAAAAGGATGGTTCAGGAATTCATTTTGGAAAACCGATTATTTACGACAAGGATCGTGTTCATTATATGATGCCGAATGAAGCTCGACTTCGTAATATGACCTATGGTTTCACATTATATATCGATATTTTGTTCGAATTCAAAACGTATAACCCCGACACGAAAGTGTATGACGTTGAATTTTTTACAATCGATAAATATTACTTTGGTAAATTCCCACTAATGATTCAATCCGATTTATGTATTCTCACCTCATTGACACCTGAAACACGTTTTCACGCAGGCGAATGTAAAAATGATAATGGAGGATACTTTATTATTGACGGAAAAGAGAAATCTATTATCAGTCAAGAGAAATTTGCCGATAACATGTTATATATCAAAAAGAATGCAGAAGGTATTGCTTATTCGCATACAGGTGCGATTAGAATGGTTTCAGAGGATGCGTCAAAACCCGAACGAACAATGAAAATACATTACGTTGCACCGAGTGACAAATATTCGAATTGTAACATAGTTGTTGAAGTACCCAATGTACGTAAACCCATTCCTCTCTTTATTTTAATGCGGGCATTGGGTGTAATTAGTGACAAAACAATTATATCGTATTGTTTGTTAGATATCGATGCGAATGAGAGATACATCGACAAATTTATACCATCTGTTCATGACGCAGGGATGATTTTCACTCAAGAACATGCATTAAAGTACATTGGTAAATTAACTAAGAGACAAACCATTGTTAGTGCACATGATATATTAATGAACTATTTTTTACCCAATCTAGGAACAACTAATTATTTTCACAAAGCGTATTTTTTGGGACACATGGCGTTCGAGCTACTACAAGTAAAAATGGGTGTTAAAATGCCTACAGATCGCGATAGTTTTACATATAAACGTGTTGAAGTTCCGGGTCGTCTTATGTATGATTTATTTAAAGAGTATTATAAAATTCAAGAACATAGTATTTTTGTGAATATAGATAAGCGTATTTTTTACAAGTCGCGACCAGATAAGGAGACTGATTATGTGAATATAAATTTCACTGGGTTTGAACAACTCGTGCGCAATTACGAAAACCAAATATTCGCAAATCGTGCGGTGGAAGTTGGTTTCAGAAAGGCATTCAAGGGAAATTGGGGGTCAACAACACATACAAAAAAACTTGGTATTGTTCAAGATTTAAGTCGTCTGAGTTTTAATTCAGCGTTGAGTCAAATGCGCAAATTAAGTTTACCATTAGATGCTAGTGCAAAAGTTGTTGGACCGCGTTTGTTACACCCTTCACAATATGGTTTAATAGACCCTATTGATACACCTGATGGTGGGAATTGTGGTTTACATAAACATCTTGCAATTATGACATATATATCTAATCATGTTCCGCTAGAAAATTTCAAATCATGGATGTTTGCGAATGTTGATATGAAGCCACTTGATATATTTTCATGCAAACAATTGTATACATGGATTAAAATTTTCATAAATGGCTTGTGGTTTGGTGTTGTAGAAGATCCATTCAATACAATAGATATAATCAAACAAAATCGTCGCGCAGGATTGTTACCAAAAGATGTTAGTGTTAGTTTTTATTATCAACATCGTAAGATTGAAATTTTCATTGATAGTGGGCGTTTAATGAGACCTTTATACTACCTGGATAACAACAAATTTGTTAGTGATGCGATTGTGAAAAAAATCATTAGTAATGATTTTGATTATATGAATCTATTTACAGGTTTTGACAAGAAAAAACAGGCTATCGATTTTAAAACATACACTATTTTCAATCATCGTGAGTTATATGACAAGAGTTTGTCATCGCTAAAGTTGAATTATGGTCCAGTAGAATATATTGATTCAAATGAAACCGAAACCGCTCTCATTGCGCTTAGCTTTGATGATTTAACCAATTCATCGAAAACATATTCGTATGTCGAAATAGACCATTCGCTTACACTTGGCGTAATGGGGAATCAAGTTATTTTCCCAGAAAATAATCCACCCGTACGTAACGCATTTTCATGCGGACAAACAAAGCAGGCGGTATCTTTATATCACACGAATTATCAAAAACGTATGGATAAGACCGGGATCGTATTGAATTATGGACAAGTTCCGCTGATTAAGAGTAAGTTTTTAGATATCATACAGAAAGAGCAACATCCTCATGGTGAAAATGCCATTGTCGCAATTATGTCGTATACTGGATATAATGTAGAGGATGCTATTTTGATTAATAAAGGGGCGGTTGATAGAGGTATTTTTAGAACATCTTATTATTCAGTATTGGAAGCCCGGGAAGAAAGTACAGATGTTGCCGATGTAACCGATGATGTCCGCATTATGAATATTAATTCAGCAAATGTATTGAAAAAGAAGCCTGGTTATGATTATAGTGTTCTAGATTCGAATGGTTTAATCGCCAAAGGCACTGCTGTACATGAACGTATGGTTATTATCGGCAAAGCAACCAAAGATCCAAACGAAGAAGATTCGTATATAGATGCTTCAATGACGCCTAAAAAGGGTCAAATGGGATTTGTTGATCAAACATATATGTCACAGGATGATGATGGTTATAGAATTGCAAAAGTTCGTATTTGTGATCAGCGTATACCGGCAATCGGTGATAAAATGGCAAGTCGCGCCGGACAAAAGGGAACAATTGGTTTAATTATTCCCGAAGAGGATATGCCATTCACGAAAGACGGAATCAAACCAGATTTAATTATTAACCCACATGCGATTCCCTCACGTATGACTATCGGACAACTTGTAGAAAGCATGTTTGGTAAAATATGTTTGCATTATGGTAATAGTGGTGATTGTACAGCATTTGCGAACAAAGGTTCGAAGCATGAACTATTAGGGAGCATGTTGAATCAAGTAGGATTACATAAAAGTGGGAGTGAAATTCTTTATAATGGAATGACAGGTGATCAAATAGAAACCGAAATATTCATTGGACCTAACTACTATATGCGTCTTAAACATATGGTAAAGGACAAGATTAATTATCGTGCAGAAGGTCCTAGAACCTTATTAACTCGACAAACAGTACAAGGACGAGCGAATGATGGTGGACTACGTATTGGTGAAATGGAACGCGATGGATTAATTGCTCACGGAGCTAGTAAATTCATTCAAGAATCTTTCATGGTACGCGGAGATCAATATGAAATGGCTGTATGTAATACGTCTGGATGTGTTGCTGCGTATAATATAAAAGAGGACAAATTTTATAGTTTACATACTGATGGACACGCCAAATTTTCAAATGAAATAAATGATACAATGAAATTAAAGAGTATATCACGTCATGGACGTAATTTTTCGATTGTCAAAATCCCATATTCTTTGAAATTACTCATTCAAGAATTACAAACAATGAACATTCAAATGCGTATTATTACAGAGGACAATATTTCGCAATTCGGTGAGATGACATTTAAGAGTGATATAAATAATGTTCTACAGCATCAAATTGTAAATGAAATAACAAGCGCATATAATGAAAATAAAAGTCCTGGAACACCATCACATGTGGGGATAACTCCTGACACTCCTCCTTTTCCTCCTGGTTCACCTGCTTATGCTCCTGGTTCACCTGCTTATGCTCCTGGTTCACCTGCTTATGCTCCTGGTTCACCTGCTTATGCTCCCGGTTCACCTGCTTATGCTCCCGGTTCACCTGCTTATGCTCCTGGTTCACCTGCTTATGCTCCTGGTTCACCTGCTTATGCTCCAACTAGTGACCCGAATAGCTCACTATATGATCCTAATAGCCCTCAATATCATCCTGCAACATCTTCGGAATCAAGAGAAACTGGTAAACCTGGTGGAATACGAATTGACTCGTCCAGTGACGATGATACCCCACCTCCTCCTCCTCCTCGTCCTCCAACTCATAACTCTAGTGATGAGAGTGATGACTCATTTTTTTCAGAGTCCGACAAGGTTGATACAACATCTAACGTTATAGATACAATAAATACAAGTAAAGAGGATAGAAAAGAAAATAACAATGAATTTCCATCTATATCATTGAACGCAGGTATAGACGATTCGTTAAAATTAAAGTCGATTGATACATTAATCAAACAATCGTCCGCGTCCTCTGAAAGTGTTTTAGAACCAGAAGATCTAAAACAGAATAAACCGAAGGAGATAGAAGAAGATCCTACGGAAGAAGAAAAAGACAAAGGTGAAAAGAAAACGATACGAATTAATACATAAAATTGAAATAAATTAAATAGTAATATTATATTATATATTCAAGATGGAACTTTCAACGAGTAGTAATTTCTTCACGAAATTGTACAGAACACGCCAGACATTGTTTGAACTGCTAGATACGCAAGGATACAATGTTGACAAGTATACAGGTATTGGAATCGTTGAATTGCAAGCCATGCTAAAAAACGAGGAGTTAGATATACAATTGGCAAAAGATGATAAAAAAGTATATATTAAATTCTATGAAATTACTGGTAAGACAAACAAGACACTGAAGCAGGCTATTCTAGAAGGATTTGTTGAACAATTCTTTGAAGTTGAAGAATCACTAACGAAAAATGATGATCTAGTGATTATTGTCAACGAAGATTCAACTGAGACAATTCAGAATGCTGTAAAGCATATATGGGAACAAAAAGGAGTTTATGTAAATATTATATCATTGAAACGTTTACAATTTAATGTTCTTTCGCATTCGATAGTACCCAACCACAAAATTTTGTCATCAGAAGAACAAATAGAATTTTATAAGAAATACAATATTAAACGCAGCAAGGAAATACCTGAAATTTCTCGGTTTGATGCTGTATCTACAGCTCTATGTATGAGACCGGATCAAGTGTGTAAAATTATCCGCCCGTGTAAAACATCGATTGAGGGTATTTATTATCGTAATTGTGTAAATCGTTAATTTGTTTTCTTGAATTATATTAATGACTACCGAATTAAAACCACCTGAATTTTTCAGTGAAAAATATAAAAATAATAAGATTAGTTTTTTTGCTTTATTAGATCGAGTACAAAGGAGTTTTATTGCTTTTAAACAGGATCCCGAGAATGAAGATGCTGAGCGTCTTTATCGTGGTTATGTTGCAAAAGTGGGTGAGTTTCATATAAATGAAAAGAAAGTAGATGCTGTATTCGTAATGAATAATATCAAATCAAATAAGATTATAGACCAGTTAACAAAAATTATCGAAGGAGATAAAAAAACATTTAGTACACTTACACGTAAATATAATAGTATCAAAGATTCAAATAATTCATTTGAACAGACGTATAGCGATAGTGTGTATAATTACAATTATCAATTGTTATACGGAACGTCACTGATTGGTATGGTTGCATTAATGGTTTTCGCTGCCAAATAAAATATAATGTTAATTTATTATGGAAAACGAATTAGCGAATATACAGGGAAATGATAATGGTGGGATGCAGTTGAACATACCAACAATTGATGCTCGTTATAATGACGCGAATTTGCGCGTTAAACATAATTATAATGAATATCTAGCGCTATCAATTGCTGGGTTCGCAGTTTTAGGCGCATTCATTTATCAAACTACCAAAAAACAATAAATGTTTATAAAAGGAATAAATATCTTTATATGTTATATGAGTGATTTATGTGATAAGGATTTAACAGATGAAGAAGCGTCATGTTATTTAGAACGTTATCCAGATCTAAAAGATTTTTTTGGAGACGACCTTCGCAAGGCTAAACAGCATTGGAAAACGAATGGTTGTACACCGCGCGAAAGTAGAATTTTTGAATGTCCGTCCGCAAAGTGCAAACAGCCTATAACTGATAAACAAGCACATTGTTATTTAGAAAAATACGCAGATTTGAAAAATGTTTATGGTGACGACATTGACAAGGCAGCACAACATTGGAAAAATTTTGGATGTACATCGAAAGAAAATAGGTCTATTGAATGTGATATGAAGCGCAATTCACTTGGATATGATGATGACGCATCAGCTAATGTTCTTAAGGCATACAATAAAAGTCACGATGTGTATAATTTTAATAAACGTGAAATAGAGAAGGAGAACTCTACCATTACAGATATTGAAGGTAATTTAGAATCAACTCAATTACAACTGGATTCCTCGCGCATGAAATATATGGGTATTACATTAGGAGCTGTCGTTGTAGGAATTGTTTCATTGAAATTTTTAAAATAAACTTTTTAAAATAAACTCATTATATACTATATATATGGCATATAATGATAAACAAGATGGTCCAGATGGGTTCATGAGTCTAAACAATACGAATTATAATAGTATTATTTGTGAACAGGGTAAGTTATTAGATAATCAGCGAAATAAGTTCGAAAATAATGAACATGAAGGATTTACTAGCTCAGTTGTGGAAGGATTTCATGAAGAGATACCATCACGAATTGGTGATAAAATACAAGAAATGAATGGATGGATGAAACGCGAGTTTAATGAACTAGATAATATACAGGAAGGATATGTCAAGGAGGGGAAAAAATACAACAGAAGTGACGAAAAATTCGGAGTCAAATCCCGTAATTATTTAGCGAGAACAACAAAAGATAATAATTTTAATGGAAAAACCATCAAATTTAGGGATGGTGAAATAGGATACGTGACAAAGCAGGGGTTTTTACGCGATTATGATCCAGAAACGTATGCCAAAGTAGGAGACATGAATAAATGTGGTGGTAAAGTAATCGAAACTGAAATTTCACGTGAGGATTTTTTAAAATCCGATTCACAGAAACTGGGTCCTAAAATGCTACTTAATAAAAGTGATATACGCACAATACGTTTCAAGCAAGACGGACAACATTTCCACGTTTCGGAAATAGAGGCTTTCGATGATCAGAATCAAAACGTTTTTATTCCAAAAGACAAGAATGCCGAAGTTTCCATGTATTGTAAATTTGGAATCAATGAAAATGAGTATAAGAGTAGTAGTGATAATTATAATTTATTTTTGACTTACAATGGATCTGATATTTCTGAGGGAATATCAATACCGGTTACCACATTTCCAGAGATTAAAGGAGGACCCAACCAAATATCATTTTCACCTGAATCTAGTTTTAATTTTGTAGGGATTAAACGAGCTTCCAAACGTGGGGTGGATGTTCAAGGCATGCGTATGAGGTACTATGAAATGATAAATAAATCTGGCTTTAATAAAGGTGAATATTGGGGAGATGTACATAACATTGGTGATATAAATTTTAATTGGGGGAGTGGTAAAATTATCGGAAATAGAAAGGATCTTGTGGGAATTCATATTAATGGATATATTAAATCACCAGTAACCGGTACAATACAATTATATTCTGATTCGGATGACGGGCAAGGGTTTTGGTGGAAGGGTACTAATTTATGGAATGGTCTTGATTTAGGTCATGGTCGTACAGATGCAGGTAGATATTACGCAAATGTAGAAGTGACTAAAGGAGAATATTATTTATTCGATCATAAATGGCGCGAGGGTGGTGGAGGGGCTAACTTACGTTTATTTTGGACATTGCCTGGTGAAGGGAGAACTATCATACCAGCAAAATATTTTACTATTGGTGGAAATGCAGGAGAAACAAAACAGGTTGTCCTTAGTAAAACATTTGACAATGTGAAAAATGTTATAAATGGGTTCCGCATCGAACACGGAGGGAATAAATTAGCATTATCTGGGAGGATTGAGGTATGGTTAAAACCTAAAGATGTTAGTTGGAGTTATTCTAACGGGATGCAATATTTTGATAGTAATAGTGACCCTTACAACGTAATTAAAATTAGCGACAAGGTAAAGGTTTCACACTTACCTCATAATCCATTTATTGTCAGTGCGACGATATCCCCTGGGTATGCATATAGTGGATGCCCCCATTATCCTTTGGACGGAAATAAGAATAATGACTGGCCGAATAGTGTACATAGTAATACAACTGAAAATATCGTGTATGATATTGTAATAGACCGGGAAATGGCGGATATAGAAAAGATACGAATTCGAAATCGACCGGATTGTTGTCAAAGTCGTTTAAACGGAACGCGTATGCAGTTATTGGATGGTGAAGGAAAAGTAATCAAGCAATTTCGTTTAGATGCATCGCAAGAGCAGACGTTTATGTTGAATAATGAACCACGTGGGACTAGTTGCGGGAGTGAAGGGAAAAATGTAATGGTTACAAAAATTGGTGACATAGGGGATGCTGAATATGTTGGTTGTTATAAAGATGGTAGAAATAGACGGATGAAATGGGAGGGAAAGTGGGGGACATATGAAGAGTGTAAACAATATGCAATTGATAATAAATCACCTTATTTTGCATTACAGGCGTCTAACCCAAACAAGGATGTTCATGCATGCATGATAGGCAAAGATTTAAATAGAGCGGTTTATTATGGTGAAAAAAGCGGTAAATGTCCAGATAGACCATACAGCAAGCCGTTTGGACCGGTTGGTTCTAGATGGACGAATGCAATTTATGCGTTGGATAAGACCAACTTTGAAAAAGTGAATGAAAAGGTAAAAAATATTTCTGATACTATCGATACTTACACTGGCATAGCACTTGCTGATTGTATGAATAAATGCGAAAAAAATGGTGATTGCAATGCATTCGAATATGATGCAAAGGTTATTACAGAGAGCGGATTACCTGAATTAAAATTGGGATCAAACAATGGTGATTCTTCATTACGAGTAAACAATAGTAAAATTGACAAATATTTAGAATTAGGTACATATGAATTTAACTTAACCCTTAAAATACAAAAGAATAATTCGGGTTGGAGAAATGTTTTTCATCATGGTAATTCGGATGGGGAACGAGCACCAGCGCTATGGATATACCCTAACGTAGCTACAAGTGGGGAGTGGCATATGCATTTTAGAATGCGTACAAGTAAAAATTGGAACGATGGATTTAATTTCATAATACCTAAACAATACCAAGGTTTAAATAAAAAACTGCGCTTACGACTTTTCGTAGATAATACACACACGTCCAAAGGCTATTTCATAATGAGAACATGGGTGAATGGTGTGGCATCTGGATCAAAAAAGATTAATGATAAGATAGACCTATTAAAAGGACGTTCCTTTTTTATTAAAGACCCATGGTACAATCGAAGTGGATATTCTGTGAATGATGTCGTATTAAAAGACACGTATGGTAAACAGGATGTAGGTAAGTGCGATTTGAAAGAAACAGATGAAGTGACATCATCAAATAATAATTCGAGTGAGGTATACAATAAGATATTGTCACGTCCGTTTGTGCATGGTATAGGTAATCTTGGGAAAATTGGTTATATTGACGAAAAGGGTATATTACACAAATATCCAAATAGAATGGTTTCAACTGAAAATATTTGGGAGATGAAAATGAATGTTGATTCGCCTGGAAATACCATAAAAGGTATGATAACCGATGGTATAGGAGAGGCTCGAGACTACGCGAATAAAAATCCAAATATAGTAGGTTTTGCACGCCACGCGGATGGTCGCACGTGGTTTAAGGGTAAAAATATGTGGCCATTCAATCCAAATGGCAGACAACGTTATTATCGTTCAATACAACTCCATTATAAAAAGAAGACGTTTCGAAATAATGATACGTGTACTAATGACGTAGAGGAAATTAGTACAACAATGTGGGGGAACTATAACAAAGGTTCCAATATGAGAATGAATACAAAATGTGGTATTTCGAAATATACCGACAATATGAATAGACGTAAGAACATAAGTACAAGTAAATTAAATGATCTAAATGATGAATCTGTAGAAAAAATAGCGCAAATTTCACAACGTAGGGAAATGATTGGTCCTTTTATCAAAGATGCAAATAAAACCATAGGTGGTCTGACAGACGAGACAGAACAAAATGACCAGCAATCAAGTGAACTATTGGGTATAGATAGGGAAGGTATGGCAGGTATGGAGAGTGTGTATCACCACGATATTTCACCTGGATTACCAGATTTTCAAGAAATTGGTGAAACGAGTGATGCGGCATCAGCGCTTCTCGGTATTTTAGGCATTGCAGGAGTGATTATGGGTGCATCTTATATGAAAAAATAATTGTTATGTTAAATGCAGTAAATACTATATTTTTATCATTGTAAATTTTATCATTATATATATTATATATAATGAGTGAACTAAATATTGGTCCGCCAGGAACATCAGGAAATAATGATCAATCTGAAAATAGTGGCGATTTAGAAAAAACATTGAGAACGTTGACCAAATATATCCGAGATTTACAAAATGTCGAACAGGGTATGTATAGTGTATTACGAAATAGTCCCAATATTAGTGATGGTGAAAAGGAACAGGCAGTATCGAAAATAAATGAATTGTCATCGCGTCGTGAATCTTTGAATGAACAAATTCAGTCTTTAGGTGAAAAGGCGAAACAGGATTTACAAGTTGATTTTCAGACATTTCAACAACAGATGAGAATAGTAGAGGCTGCTGAGCGACAATTGAATGAGTCAAAAATTAAGTTGAAACTTTTAAATGATGAAAAGTTGAATAAATTACGTTTAGTACAAATCAATACATATTACGAGAAACGTTATGACGCATTAGGAGATCTGATGAAATATATTGTTATTTTCCTATTGATTGCTATCGCAGTTGGTGTTGGTATGCAGAAAGGTTTTATTCCATCAAGCATCGGCTCTATTATTTTAGCAATATATTTCGGTATAGGTATTGTGTTCTTTTATTTATATTATATGGATATTCGAAACAGAAGCAATCATAATTTCGACGAATATGACTGGAAGTTCGATAGAAATATGTCAACAGAGGATGTTGATGAATATAATGCGGCAGAGGGTGACGAATATACAGGTGATGTCAATGATGATGAAAACATTGAATGTAAAGGAGAGGAATGTTGTTCAGATGGAATGACATATGACGATGTAGAGAAACGTTGTATGACTGAAGAAGGCATGTCAAATGCCTTGACACAGAATATTTTCAGTTCAACAAGTGAAATGATACAAGTGAATGACTCTGGTCCAGTTGAAGCATTTAGTGATAATTACGAAAACTTTGCTTCATTTTAATGATAATCTTGAAAATATAGTATATAGTTTATAAAATTAATAATTATATACTATATGAATAGCGTAACAAACATAAAAGATGCAATTGATCCAGAATTTTATTTGAATAGATATCCTGATTTAAAAAATGCATACGGCAATAACCATAAGGCAGCGACTAGGCATTATATGCGAAATGGTATGTACGAAAAGCGTTTTTTTAGTCATACATATGAAGAACTTCAAAAGGGTATTGCGTCAAATAGTACAACAAGTGGTGAAGTATATCCATATACAAGTGAATATATCAAATTTACCGATCGCAACACAGACCCAGATAATACATCAAAACTCGATACGATACGTAATACTACAGCGAATATATGTAGACTGAAATGTAACCAAAATAGTGAATGTGGAGGTTATTCTATGAAGAAAAATAAACACTGCACGTTATGGGATACAAATGTTTACCCCGATGTAGGTATTGTTAAATCGAAAAACACTGATTTTTTTATGCGCAAGCGTGAAATGCGTAAATTCTGTAACGCGGAATGTATGCAGATGAAAAACCTCGATAAATTAGAGGCTGAGTTTGATGGCATTATACAAAACATGCAAACAACACCCGAGCGTTTTAATAGGGTTGCGAGTGAACTAATTATTGGTGCACAAGGGGAGCAATTTTACAAGGAACTGAAAAGACAAGAGATAACTGACTTGAGTACAGGTGTTATTGACAACGTGAAAAAAATGTATACCAAAGAAAATGTCATAAAACTACAATTAGCCAATAATTATAAGCGTAAGCAGGATCATATTAATTTCATGAATGAGTATCACCAAATGTACGTAAAGATGAATGATAAATTAAAGACAGATATTGATACAACACTAAATGCAAAGGGTATCGACGCACGCAAGACGTACTATGAAGATACTGAAATAAATAAGAATAGTTATTACATCGACATGTTCATGTATGTATATTATGCTGTGTTTATGGTTTGTGTATTCGTCTTTGTTAAAGATGAAAAATATAAGGATCGTGTCCAAATACTCTTACTTGTTCTCTTCGCAACATTTCCATATCTAATGTATCACTATCTAATGTACTATATAAAAATGGCATATGAAGGTATAACTGGGTCTATACCGAAGAATGTTTTTCTATCTGAAGAGAAATAGTGGTGGATAATTGAAAATTATATTATTTTAAATAAGGTAAAATAATATATACAATGTTTCGTAAAGGGGATCGTATCTATATGAAAAAATATTTCGGGAGTGAGATGAAAACAGATACAACAAATATTTATACAATACTAGGTGTTCGTAAACACAAATACACTTACAAAAATGATCAATGTACGTCAACCCTTGCAATGGTGGATGGTTATAACGAAGACATAGAACTAGATCATACAAATATAAGTGAAGATACTCGATATATCTATGCTGAACATTTAACGTGGTTACAAATATTATACAATGAACTATATAGGATTTTTTGCGCAAAATAAAAAATTGTTATGCGCATTCGTATAGCAATCTGTTATATTTTATGGTTGTATCACGTTTCGTCCTCTTCGTCTTCCATTTCATCATTTGCTTCATTGAGAACATGCTTGACGTTTTTCCAACATTTACTGGAACCATAATCACCATACATTTTATTCATTTTTTCTTTTAGTTCTGTTTGTTTTAATGGTTTCTGGTCACCATGTGTCTGAATCCACAATTGGTATTCGCGCCACAATCCCGTGATCTTGATATTACTGCCTTCACATTCACGAACCGAAGTTGTGATAAAATTAAGCACTGAGTTTTGACTTGCCTCATATTGGAAACTATCATCCTTGATCGACTTACACTCGTCCACCAAACCTCCTGTCTCGAACGTAATATTAATTAGCATGGAGATGAATATTTCCTTCCACGCGTCAAACTTAAGATCGAGAAACTTGTCTTTTGGGAAAATATGTTTCTGATTTTTATATTTGGGGTCATTGACATTGTCGACGAATTTCGAAATAAAGTGGATAAGATCAATACGTCTCCAAGTACCTTCACTCGTGTCTTCAATATCGTACAAATTATTAGCACAAACGATCAAATCGAATTGTGGTTCATAGGTAACCTGATCCTGATATAATTTACGACCGGTAATTGGATCACCACCTGTCAACTCTTTCATTGGTCCATCATTTAGTTTCTCATTTTTCGAAGGCTCTTGAATAACAGCCAAACGAACACCTTGTAATGCCATAATTTCAGGTGATGCATTACCCGTACCAATTCGTTTTTGCGAAATGACATTACCAAGCAATGTTCCCTGATAAGGTCCAAGAATTTTAGACATGAGTTTTACCAGGATAGATTTGCCATTAGAACCACATCCCATGAAAATGCGGAATTTATGATTCAGATTTGTACCAATGAGGGACGACGCAAGAAATTGCCACATATATTTATTAACATCTTCCAGAGGAAATAGCGTCTTCATAAAATATGTTATATCGTCAATTGTTTCCGAATTGTGCTCTTGATAATAAGATAAAGGTTTATATTCGATTCCAGTGGTAAGTGTAATATAATCTTCTGCGCGACCGGCTCGAAATTCTTTTGCCTTGAAATCGATAACACCATTCTTGAAAACCATCAAGTTAGGATTCTTATCAATCATGTGTACAAAGTTGCGATCGTAGAAGATTTCCTTTGCTGCCTTAAAAATTCCAGACTTTTTGTTACTATCCTTGAGCTTAATGCAAATAGCACTAACCTTCTCTAGTTGTTTTTCGTACATATCGTAATCCTTATTATCCTTGTCGATTGTATTTAATTTATTTAGGATCTCAATCGATTTCAAGTAGTATAGTCGATGAAGTTTTGTTGAAAATATATAGTTCAACTCAACTCCACCTTCAATAACAACCCAATGGTTATCTTCAAACTTGTACCAGATATTATTCTTACCATGTGCACAACGATAATCATCTTTATATCGCTGAAACATTACCATGGCAAGATCAAAATCTACACCTCCACTGATGATGGATTGGGTAACATGATAGGCAACAGTCTTTTCAACGATTTCACTATATAGATTCACACCACCGGTTTTAGCCACTTCATTGTAATGCGTTTTTGCCCATAGAGTAATCGATCGATATGACAAACATTCAACACCTTCTTTGAATCCACACCATTCGGCATAACGCGTAGGAATGTCACTAATATCAAAAGAAGCTGATTGACTACTAAACAAAATCCAGGTAAAGAATAGGCGGAAATCCGTATTACGAAGTGCCCAACCAACACGAACCCACTTATCATACGGATTGTAATACGTTTCGGGCAAGATCATAGTCATATCATGTGTCTCTTTCAGAACGTAATCATCACTTCGGATTAGGTTTTCTTGAAAAATTTGACTAACTATCTTCTTGATGTCATCGATTGTACGAATTTTGCCCATATAACGTTCGATACCATATCCACCTTCTCCCAATTGATATAGAGCAGGTGTCAATTCTTGAACAGGACGTCCATTTCGTACATTTGATGTAATTGTCTCAACGAATTCGGGTTTGACATCATAATGAATGTGTCCACTATATTGCGCCGACATGGTTTTAAAATTATCAAAATTCGATACAAATGCATTCGTATCTTCTGATGTTAAACTAGCAAAATCTCCGGCATCAACATTATATAGATGTGTTAGTTTGTATGCTTCGCTATCTGCTTTTTGCGAACCATACAATGTCCAGTTTGTTTTACCTGTTGTAATTCCTTCGTCGAAAATATCCTCATGACTATTTGTAAACGGCAAATCACCAGATATTTCTGAAAAGGAATCGATTACTTCTTTGCGTAGATATTTTTGTAGTGGGCGACTAAGTTGAACACCAATGATAATATGAATTCCATCCTTAGTCTTGTCGTCCAACATTTTAATATTCGGTTTATGAAAAACCATGACTGGAAAGCTAGTGTCTTCTCGGAAAATTAAAATGTCGTGTAATTTTTCTAAATAAAGGAAGATAAGTTGTTGTGTAAACTCATCATCGTGAAGGCGACACGTGACATCAGTCGTATACCTGAAGTCAAGGTCAATCATGATTGGAGATTCCTCGGTTTGTAGTTGACGTTCGGTCAAATATTCCTTCTGACGTTTGGTAAATACGTGATCCCAGTAAATACTATAGAAATTATCCAATTCACTTCCTTTATTGATAACGTATGAACCACCTGTCACATCATACGCTTCATTTTTCATACGCGTATGCGTGTAAGTCTCCCCCTGTTTTATATAATGGTCCTTTAAAAATCTTGGGAACTTCATTTTTGACATATTTGATATATATTACATCAACAGATTTTCTTTATTTCAATTTTACATAAAATTACTTTCCATCCCCCCTTCAATTACGTTCTAATAAATATTGTATATTGCGAACAAATTAGCTAGATGTCGTGGCGAAAAAACCTGGTACAATACCATGAATGACTGCACATATCACCGCTCCACAAAAATGAAACGCTATTATCACTTAAAAGGTAAAATGATTTAAATAACTCCTCCCTACCTCATCTAGGTGTGTTTGATAATGAACATAAATATATATTAAACAAATAATATTAAAAATTATACACAATACTATTTAATGTCAACAATAACCAGGACAACTGCATTGCGTTTAGCTAAAGATATACGCAACATAATGAAAAACCCGTTACACGATAACGGCATATATTACCAACATGACGAAACTAACATCATGATTGGTTACGCAATGATTGTTGGTCCGGAAAATACACCATATCAACACGGATTTTATTTATTTAAACTTGAATTCACTGATAATTATCCTCACGATCCTCCGAAAGTATTATATTTCACTCAAGGTGATAAAATTCGTTTTCATCCAAACCTATACCGAAGCGGTAAAGTATGCGTTTCGATATTAAATACATGGCGCGGAGAACAATGGTCGTCGTGTCAAACAATTTCTTCTATTCTACTCACTTTAGTGACTTTATTGCACAACAAACCTCTTTTAAACGAACCAGGAATTACAGAAAGTCACTATGATTTTAAAAAATATAACGAAATTATTACATACAAAGCAATGGAACACGCGTGTTTACATATGGCAGACGAAGACCATTTTAATAGTAACTATAACGAATTTAGTATATTTTATCCAACAATAATAAATCATATCCACACAAATATCAATGAGATTGTTGGAATTACTAAGAAATTGAAAGAGGACAATAGTGAAAACGATAATAGAGTAATAACTACAAATATGTATAGCATGAATGCGCGTTTGAATTATAAATCACTGCATGACATGTCAACAAATATAAAATCACAAATTGGCAAATAAATATTTAAATTGATATTAAATATGCTTAAAATTTTAGTATTATATTAAAGTATGCACTTCTGTGAGAAATGCCAAAACATGTATTACTTGCGTATGTCAGAAGCAAATGAAAATGAGCTGATGTATTATTGTCGAAATTGTGGTTACGAAGATAAAAATCTACATCAAGATATGATCTGTGTATCTACCGAACATATCCAAGACCAAGCAGAAACATTTGATACTATATTAAATCCTTATGTTAAGTATGACCCTACTCTACCGAGGGTATATCATATTTCATGTGTGAATAATGAATGTCAAAGCAACAAACCTACTAGTCCTGAACAAAAACATATATTATATATTCGATATGACGAAGGATCGATGAAGTATATTTATATGTGTGCATTGTGCGATCATCATTGGAAAAGTGATATTAAAAAGTAATCAACCATTATTTTTAAAATTGAAATAAATGTATTAAAACAATGTATCTGTATAATATAATGAGCGACGTTGAAGATGAAAAGGATAACCAATCGGACGCATCTTACGAAGATGATGCTAGTCTTGTAGACGAGACTGACGATAATGATAGCATTGCAATTGAGGAAGATATAGACGAGGCTGAAATCGAATATGAAGATTTGGAGGCACTTGAACAGAAAGTGCAAGAGCAAAAGAAAAAGACAACTACGAATGTATCGACGTTAAACATTGAAGACGAAGATATGGACAATATTTCTGTATCATCGTCTGTTTCTGATGATTCAAGTGACGAAGAAGATGACGATGAATATGTGAAACGTTTTGAAAAGATTGACGCACATATGAAGCAAGAACATATTGAGAATTATCATAATACATGTGTTCAGAAAAATTATCAAGAAATAGCTACTCTTTCAGTGGTGGTGCGTAATGAAAGAGGTGAAGTGGTTGATCCATTTCATCGCACGATACCAATGCTAACAAAGTATGAGCGTGCCCGTATTTTGGGACAGCGTGCTAAACAAATCAACAATGGTGCAAGCATTTTTGTGAAACCTCGCCAAGAAACAATTGATGGATATTTGATTGCGCAACAAGAACTAGAAGAAAAGAAGTTGCCATTTATTATTCGTCGCCCTTTACCAAATGGTATTAGTGAATATTGGAAGGTAAAGGATCTTGAATATTTACACGAAATAGCATATTAAACATTCCTGTGTATAAGCTGTATTTTTTATTGAATGTGTCCAATAAAAAATACCAAAACCATTCTAAATATTATAGTTAACATTTCCATCTACTTCCACAATTAATACAACTTACAAAGGTTGTCATTGGTTCATCCGCCGAACGTGTTTGCATTTGATAATAATTACATTCTTTTGATTTACATTTACGACATGTGAATGTGTCGGTTGCCGCAGCCAATCTTGTCTCATATTTTGATTTGTCGCGCTTGATTTTTCTGTCGATTAGAATATCCCACTTTTCAGGCACCATCTCTTGGTATGTCATAAACGCAAGCACCTCAGGCTTTAACTTACCACTATTCATTTCATCTACCAGCTTTGGATTTTCTTCAAGATTATGTAGTATACTTTTAAAACGATTTACGTAAATTTGTACAAAATATGGGTTATTCCATTTTTTAATTTCTTTCACATTTGATGCCTCCTTGAGGGAATAATTATAAATACCCTTTTCTAGATTTGTACTCAGTTTATCTGCGGAGATAAGTTTAGTTAATACATTCACAATATTCTTGCGAAATGTTTGGTCGTCTTCGATTACTCGCATAGTCATATTAAATACTATTCATTGATCAATAGTATTTATATCAATTTTTATATTAATAATAAGAATATTATCTAATTAATTATCTTCATCACCAGAGTAAATATAACATTCTTCACTTAATTCAGAATCAACCTCCGAGCTATCTTCTTCTTCTTCTTCTTCATCTTCTTCTTCATCTTCTTCTTCATCTTCTTCATATTCATATTCATCTTCTTCTACAAACTCAGATGTACCTGATTCTTCTAATACGTCATCGACAACAAAGTCATCTTTCAAGTATCCCTGCTTTGTTTTCAATTCTTGCGGTACATTTTCCAACTCATCAATTTCATTTTCGTCTTCTGAACCAATGTCGTCAAATCCACCAAAAAGATCATTGTATATTTGTGCCCATTGTTCCAATGTGAGGTTCACATATTCTTGACTTTGATTTTCCATCACCATTGCCATAGTTCCGAAAAAAAGTTCATTGTCTACTGGAGGAGGGAAGTCGTATTTATTTTCATTACCTGCACGTCCAATTTTCTTTCCATAAAGGTAGACCTTGTGTAGTTCATCATCTAGTGTCACTTCCCATGTAGCTCGACACATAAAGTCATTTGTAGATTTAAACCCACACTTTTTGTACAAGTTGTCAATGTTAAAATTTTTAATATTACATTCGGTAAGTGTCGATTTTTTGTCGATTAGAATACATGTTGTTGTCCCTGACATTTAGTTTGTTATTATGAATAGGTTTAAATACTTTATCGTTAATATATTTAGTAATGAAGTTATACGATAAAAATTTAGTCATACATAACATTAATTTAAAATCACTAGCAGAATATATTACAAAAACGCGTGACATTAGTTATATATATAGCGACGAAGGAATCTTTAGAATATACGACAATAATGATTTACATTCTATCGTTATAAACGATGGAAAATTAGATGTTTTAGAAAACTATGTAAATAATCACACATTTGTTATTGATCATACAATTATCAAGAAACAAAATTCTTTTGTTAGTCATATTCCTACGAACCATATAAAAATGGATTACAATGTAATTTATTACACATTAAGAGAAAAGTCTCCGATCATGTTGGTGATTGAAAAAAATTACGACAATAAAATTTGCGACGTATACTTTATGTTACATAGTACATACGCCGCCTATAGTGATGCTGATATTCAGAATCCATTTATAAAAGATGATATCGAAACATTTTATGATTTAATGCAACAATAGAGTTAAAACATAAATTTTTTATCGTATAAATATTATGCTACATACAATGCAATTAATATTTTATTCATTTATTATCATTTTCATAGGGCATTATCTATATAATTTCTATAATGACAATTTCGGAGATAAAACCATTCATAACATTCATCATCCTATAGGAATGGTAACCTCGAACAATCAACCACAAAAAATACATATACATGACGACCAGGCTCATGCTTCAAATACAGAAACATCGAATTCTATGAAAAATGAACTACAAAACTTTCTAAAATCACAGATACATACCCCTTTAGAGAATATAAACAATGTGGATAATACACAAATACACGACGCTGGCAATGTAGGATCGACAAATATAGAAGATATACCAATATCGGTTTAAAGGTAATCACGTATAGTATGTAATACAAAAATGCGTATTGACAACAATATCATCAAACGCTTTCCGAAGATAGAACTTTCGTATGGACAAATAGATCATACAAAAGTTTGCTACGATTTATATTCGATTATTCCATGCGGTAAGAAATTTTTTGCATGGTTTACGTATTATAAAGGTCAATGTGTTTGTATCATTATTGACGCAAAAACTCGCACGATAACAGAAGTATGTACTACTATCTTTGATAGTTCGTTGTCCCTTGGTACTATTATTTATGGTACATTTGTCACATACAATCAAAACAAATTTTTTATTTCTGAAGATCTATGCTATTACAAAAATAAGATGACTTCCAAAATGCGAAATCGCGAGAAAATGAACTACATGTCATACATGTTTCAGTACGAATTACAGATGACGCCATATTTAAGCAGTATGGTGACATTTAGTATGCCCGTAATGAAATCAACATTGAATGAAGCATTGGTAACAGCAAAAACAATGACGTACAATGTGTATGCGATTCAATGTATTCCATACAATAACAATCGTCGTTTCAACAAGGTTATCATAAACAAGAATCGAACTGAACAAATTGTTACAGCAACTCTAAAGATAGTACCTCATATCCAATGCGACATCTATGAGGCATTTGGATATTGTGATGGAGATATGGTTTCGATGGGTTATACATCAATTCCCAATTATGACACAAGTGTGATGATGAACAAAATATTTAGAAATATCAAAGAGAATGAGAATTTAGATGCTCTAGAAGAAAGTGACGACGACGAAGATTTTGAAAACATATGCGATGACAAATACGTGGACTTGACCAAATCATATAATATGGAATGCGTTTATAACCACGAAAGATCAAAATGGCTTCCAAAGAAGATTTCCAATGCACATAAAATGACCAATGTTAAGGGTTTAATGTATGACTTAAATAGTCGAAAGAAAAATAAAAAATATTAGTAGATATTATATGCCTGCATTATTGAAAGGTGGTAGAAAAAGCCGCGCGCGTACACGCAAAACAAAAACCAAGTCTAGACGTCCCAGAAGCAAATCGTCCAGAAGCAAATCGTCCAGAAGCAAATCGTCCAGAAGCAAATCGTCTAGAAGAAAAAGACGCGTTAGCAGACGTACTAGAAAAATGAGAGGAGGTAACGGATTTGCATTTACACCTGGCATTGTTAGAGGAGCCGGAGGAAGCATGTTGGCTAACCCTATGCCATTTTCATCTTATAATAGCTGTGGTAAATAAATCAATATAAAAAATATGATATATAACTTTTGTTATTTATCATATACATGTCTTCTAGACAAGACAATTTCCCGAAAACACAGAATCTTCCTTATAAAGTATTTCCTGCTTCTTTTTCTTTGTAGTTTTTCTATCTAGTAATAATTGGAAATTATCATTTAATGCGTCAACATGGGTCGCCTTAGTAATGGTGTAGTTTTGCTGGGTATAAAATTTACGTCGTTTCAAGAATTGTCTTTTGAACAAATCGTGAGAATCGACAATGTCAACCACCAATGGCTGTCTATGCTTTTGTCGTAAAATTCTACCAACTGATTGTACAACATCCGTTTTAGGTGTCGCCAAAATTAATGTAGTAAGTGTTTTTATATCGAGTCCCTCGGATGCCATCGAGTATGTTGCTATGACGATCTTTTTGGTTTCACTTACTTTCAAATCACATTCTTTCATACCTCCTACATAATAACCGACACTCGCTATTTGTCTTTCGTCAATTGTATCATATATAAACTTTAGTAAATTTTTATTGTGGGCTAGAACCATGATTTGCTCGTTTGTATCACACTTTAAAAGAGTTACAATCATGTTTATGATAAATTCGCTTCGTGGTTCAAAACTACACAATTTAGTAATCATCGTACTATATTGAACGTTGCCACGCATATCGTATTTCACTTTGTTATACCCTTCATCCGCATTTGAATAATCGACAACTTTTACTAATACGTCCATTGCCGATATATCGCGTTTTTCAGTGTGAACTACATCACCCAAGAACATTTTAAATACATTACTCAGTCCATCTTTTCGATTCATTGTAGCAGATAAACCAAGAGTATATTTTGTTACAACTTTACCAAATGCCTGTGAAAATACTTCAGCGCCCATATGATGAACCTCATCGATAATGGTAAGTCCAAAACATTGAAACATATCCGGAGGATAATCTTTGCTACATAGAGTTTGTAACATGGCAATTACAATCTGATTTGATCCTATATCAAGCTTCTTCCCCTGAATTTTACCAACCTTTGCATCAGGAATAAATTCTTGAATTCGCTCTATCCATTGGTTCATGAGGAATTCCTTATGTACGATGATGATTGTTTTCACATTTAATTTAGTCAAAATATTCAGAGCCATCACAGTTTTACCCATACCTGTATCGATTTCAAGCAACCCTCCACCCGTAGATTTCGCATTATCTACATATTTATTAACAATTGTTTTCTGATATTCCCTAAGATCACCTTCAAACGTTAAAGTTGGTTCACATGATTCGTATTTAACAAGCACATTTTTTGCGTCTTTACAAAATGTATTCACTCCATAAAACTTGGGTAAATAAAATTTGGATGTCGATTCTCTATATATAGGGAATGGCTTTGGTTGTTGCTTCATCACTTTAGGAACAAAAGGTTTAACAGAAAGATCGTTTTTTATTTTATTTATAGCCTCGTCTGATAAACCATCTTTATAAATCGTATACCCACGACTACCGATATAATCACACATATTAAATGTATTTAATCATATATGTTTAATTAAATTTCAATTTTCATTCTATAAAAAAAATATGTGCCATTATGTATATGGACTTATTTCGTAAAATGAAGAAAACTGATATGATATTAGTTGTCGTATTTGCAATTTACCTGTTTACAAATATGCAACTTCCACAAGATGTGAACGAATTGATAGATAATAGTTTGGGAAATATTGTTATTATATTGGGAGCATTGGTTCTCTTTGTGAATTCTGAACCCGCTATAGGAGTTCTTGGATTTCTTGTAGCCTACGAATTAATCCGCAGGGCTTCCGTTGGTACTGGTACAGATGCTATTAGACGATATGTTGGGTCAGAAGAAAAGAAAAATACTGAGATGAATAGTTATCAACCATCAGCTCCAGAAGTTACCCTTGAAGAAGAAGTCATTGATAATATGGTTGATTTCGCGGATAGTGATATTCCTGCAACAAACGTACAGCCCATTTTAGAGAATTACCATAGTGCGGAACAATTATAGATATAGAAAAATTGATTTTATTATATATAGCAATGTTATATAATAAAATGACACAAACAGATGAAGACGAATTTATTCAAAATGCCTTTGGAAAAATACCTGTAAACATATCAGAGGATAAAAATATAGACAAGGTTAAATCATTAAACGAATCCATCATTAAAATTCTATCTGGAGGTAAAAGTGGAGCAAGTGTTTTTTTATGTAAAGATAGGAAGGTGTTAAAACTATATCCTGTTCGAGATCTAGAACCGATATTTAGTAGCAAGATTACAACTGCTAATGGTAGTACTGATATAACACAGCAAAAAAGCATTGATTATATACGTAACAAGGGTAATTACGATGGAGATATGAATTATTTTCGTTCGTTAAGGGATATATTGATTACCAACCAACTAGCTAGATTATCACCAGGATTATCACCAAAAGTCTATGATTATGGATTTCTTGAAAATGTTGAAGTTGATGCGAAAGAAGGTAAAATAGATGTTATATCGAACACCATCTCTACTTATACACCTTATCTTATAGCAGAACAAATAGAGGGATCTGAACTAGCAAAGTATGAACCGACAGGCGATATAAAAGATATGAAGGTACTGAAAGAGATATTATCTGCACTGATCCTTAAATATACTACCATTAAAGACCGAACGAATGGTATAAACATTGGTTGTCATCGTGATTTACATCCAGGAAATATATTTATCATAGACAACAACGATAAAATAAGCGTAAAATTAATCGACTTTGATCTTTCTGTCAGTAATGAACCACTCATAACAGGAGATACTTCATGTTCAAGACGTAATTTAAATTTTGTATCGTCCTATATTGGAGAGAGAATTAAAGGAACGATTGACTATACCGGTAGGAGTCGTCTAGGAATAAGTTCGAAAAGTAGATTAAAAGATCGTTTCATACGTTCAGATGCGGATATGTACAACTACCTTTCGATCTATATATTTTTTGAAGATAAACAAAAAAACGATGAAATTCGAACCAAATTAGCCGACATTAGCAAACTGGCAATTTCAGATACAAGTAAAAATAACGATGTTAAGTTGAGATTAATGAAAAAAATAGAATCTGGTTTAACGACACTTATTTCTGGATATAAATCAATTGTCAATACAGGTGGAAGTGGTCGTCGTCCAAAGAATAGCATTAGACGTCGCAAAAAAAAGGCGAAAGTCACTAGAAAAAAAAAGTCCAGACGTCGTAGAAATAGAAATAAATCAACGAAACGTTGCAAGATTCTATAGTTGTTTAAGAATATAATTGTTTAAGAATATTGAGTGTGTCAATTTTACCATCCACTTTATGACCTGTTACATCCCGATGATGTAAAAGTTGATAATCATTGCCATTTGTGTCATATTTATCTCCAAAATAGTGAATATCTTTATAATCACGTAAATGTGGTAATATTTGAATTTTATCACATTCGGATGGATAAATAGCAATACCAACAGATCCCCCTTCAACAATACTAATATCATCATTTATTTCCATGTCATTTGCGTAGTTTGTCAATGTAGTAAGTAATGATTCACGTATGTTATAGATAGCGTCATAATTTAAAAAATATTTGCGTTCTTCTTCGGTTGCAGACATTCCAATCAATGATATATAAATTATTCCGCGACGTAAATCAATAAAATTACCAGTAATTGTATATTCTACATTTGACAAGAATAATAATGATTTTTTTACAAGTAAATTTATTTTATCGTATAATGGATGGCGACGTATATCTTTTGCATATATTTCATGTAATATCATTTTATTTATTCCATCTGCACTATTTTTATAATATACGCATCCGCATTCTGTAAAATAATGGTCAAAAATCACCTTATTATTCATCTGCTCGAGAATTCGTTCTAAACTTCCTCCGCCGACAATACCAATTTCATATTTATTTTTAAGTGCGTTTAATGTTGTTACCATATAAGGATCTATCTTTTTACCCGAATCTACAAGTGTTCCATCCACATCAAATAATAATAATGTCATAATAGTTATTATTATATATTAGAACCACTTTTTAATACATTTATTTAGTTGGCTTATTATTAATCGGGTTAAATTTTAGGTGTGTAAATGTTCTATTCAATATGGAACAACTATTACTTTTATTATTTACGTCGTTTATTTGAGCTTCTTTACATACGTTTTCAATGTTGGTGTTCCATATTACATTTTTATACAATAAAGCTATTTGATTATTTGGATGTAGTGTCTCTGTCAACATATTCTCGACCTTTATATAATGATGTTTTTCTAGTAATATATTAAATAGTATTTCTCCATTGTAAGGTATTTTATTTACCTTTTTATTCGAAAGCAATTGATGCGCCTGTTTATGTTTTCCATTGATATTGAACATATGGGAACGGGTTACATTTATTTTTTTCGATGGTACATTTGGTCTAATGGCACTTTTATCTATTTCAATAATATGATTCATCGTATTAATAATTGTCCTTGTCACCCCTATTATTTTGATATTATCTATTGTATTCTTTAAGGTTATGTTTTGTATTTTAAATAGCCCCTGATCCGTTTGTATTATTGTATCTTTTGCGAAACAAATATTACCAATAGGATTTGTTCCATCATATATTGTGGGTTCTTGATTCGCTGGAACAGGATTTGCAGGTGTAAGAGGATTTGCAGGTGTAAGAGGATTTGTAGGTGTAAGAGGATTTGTAGGTGTAAGAGGATTTGTAGGTGTAAGAGGATTTGCAGGTGTAAGAGGATTTGCAGGTGTAAGAGGATTTGTTCCCGGTACATGATTATCTATTGGTACATGATTATCTACAGATACATCATCAAATAATATTTGCGTATTGTCATTTATAGGAACTGCCATTGCGTAATATCCATTGAAATCAGAAGTAATATATTCAAAAACATCTGGTTCATAAAACGTTAAATCTATGTATTCATAATAGGATATGTTTTTTGCAGTCATTTGTGTAAATCCATCGAATCCATTTTGATAAAACACAAATCTTGTATTTTTCATTAATTCTTTATCAATTGTATTTGCATAAATACTTTGTATTTGCTTTTTGGCAAATAATTTTTCGGTTGCCAATGTACCAAATTTTGGGTTTCCAAAGCCATACAACATACGATCTGGAGTATCCATATCAAATTTATAGTAGTCAGTAAACGAAAGAGGTCTATTTGATTTAAATACTTTATAAGAAATTTTTTCAAAGATAAAATCACCGATTTCAATAAAGTCGTCTACAATTGTCAGGGTTTGTCCTATTAATTGTATTTTATATTGTCCTACATTATATGGATCTAACCTGTACGCCGTATCATTTGCGGAAAATAATGTTTTAGATGTTTCCAATTTTGGTAAATTTGTTGTTGTATAATTTTTGGTAGTAAGTTGACTAACCAATGTAGGGTTTTTTATAATTTTATCTATTTCTAATTCGGATAATATATAAATTTCAAAAGATGTGTTAATAATTTTAAAAAAAAATTCAGTTCCTTCACTATCAGTGGTTGTATAATATATGTAATTATTTCCATAGATAAATCTATCTAAACTTTTTATTCTGATTATTGATGCATTCGCTATATTTCTAGAATACGTAACTCGCCCATTTATAATACCTAGGTATAATTTTTGTATATCAGAAAGTCTTTCACTAATTGCATTTTCATTCCTATATAGATAAAATGTTTGGTCCATTTATATATTATGTACACAAATAAATAACCAAACTATTTGCTTCTGTTAATAAGAAGACCAAATATAAACGCGGTGCCTATAAATATTGGGACAATATTATTCATTATAACATTCTCTATTTTTTGTGGTTCGTCGTAATAAGTATAATTATCATTATAATTCGAAAAACCTTCCTTTTTATCAGTGCTTGATACTGGTTGACATGATATATAAATATCACTCTTATCTGTCTTGCGAGCATTCAAACCACTTAAAAAAAGGTCGGGTCCACTTTGAATTTTTATTTTATGCGGTTTTATCATTTTTTTAAGTTTGTCTAAAGTTACTTTTTTTATTGTATCAAATGTGCTTGTATGAAAAACGACTAGGTTATAATTGCCGTTACATGGTGGAAATGGCAACGTTGATTCATAGTAAAAATATGGCAATTTAGGAACAAAGCTATTTAAATTGTAATCAGAAACATTAATCGTTGCGCGATTACCTACTTTTGGTGCTAAACGTTGTGTTCCTTCAATCAGTTTATCCATAAACTTAGAGCATTCGCTTGTTACAGAGGATTCCATAAGTGGTATACAAATGAGCAAATTACTACCATTGCCATTATGTGCAATGACAATTTCTGCTGGAGCAGGTTCATTGTTAAACGTATGTAGTGAAGGAGAATAAATTCTCACCTTATATACTTCATGATCTATTTTATTGAATGAAACAGGTGCTTTCGATGAAGCATCGTAATCCAATTCCAAATAATTGACATTTCTATATACATTACATGTACTTTCATGATAGTCGTATATCAAATTACATTTTTTATCACACGATCCCGTTACAGCTTGTTTTGAAATATTTATCGGGGATGTACTTTTATCACAACTCATTATATATAAATGATATTTATTTTAAAGTTTAGAATTTATTCTATAATAAATATATATAGATATGGGTACACGAAAAAATCAGACAAAGGGTGGAAGTAACGGAAAAAATCAAACACACAAAAATAAAATGAAGGGTGGGGGGCTTTTAGGAGGTATACAATCATTGTTTGGTATCCCTCCCCCTACAAAAACGGATATAGATAATGTAGTTGATGCTGTACGTAATGCTGATTATGCAGAGGGTGGTGGTGATCCTGCTACACTCCCTAATGCTGCTGCTGTTGATGACACAGCTGTTGTTACACCTACTCCCGCTGCTGAAGACGTTAAACCTACTTCCACATCCGCTGCTGAAGACGTTAAATCTACTTCCACATCCGCTGCTGAAGACGTTAAACCTACTCCCACATCCGCTGCTGAAGACGTTAAACCTACTCCCACATCCGCTACCGAGGATGTTAAACCTACTCCCGCATCCGCTACCGAGGATGTTAAACCTACTCCCACATCCGCTACCGAGGATGTTAAACCTACTCCCGCATCCGCTACCGAGGATGTTAAACCTACTCCCACATCCGCTACTGAAGACGTTAAACCTACTCCCACATCCGCTACTGAAGATGTTAAACCTACTTCCGTAGTCGAAGGCGAAGACGTTAAACCTACTTCCGTAGTCGAAGGCGAAGACGTTAAACCTACTTCCGTAGTCGAAGGCGAAGACGTTAAACCTACTTCCGTAGTCGAAGGCGAAGACGTTAAACCTACTTCCGTAGTCGAAGGCGAAGACGTTAAACCTACTTCCGTAGTCGAAGGCGAAGATGTTACACCTCCTCCCGCTGCTGCTGATGATGATGTTACACCTCCTCCCGCTGCTGATGATGATGCTGTTACACCTCCTCCCGCTGCTGATGGCGATGCCGATGAATCAACCAAACATACAGAAGGTGACGATACAACGACGAAAAAAACTGATAGTGATAGCAGTAGCGGCAGTGATAGTGGAAGTGATAGTGGAAGTGATAGTGGAAGTGATAGTGGAAGTGGAAGTGGAAGTGATAGTGGAAGTGATAGTGGAAGTGATAGTGAAAGTGAATGTGATAGTGACGATAGTGATTGCGAGAGTGCAAGTAGCAGTGAATGTGATAGTGACGATAGTGATTGTGAGAGTGAATGTAGTAATTCAGGAAAAAATTGTGTTAAATTTGAATTACATATTGACAACATAACTATCCAGTTGTCTGGACAAAGTGGAAATACCGAAAATGTACAATTAACACCAGGGTCTGCACAGGAACTTCTTAAACAAATGATTTCAATGATTAACAACAAGAGTGATAGCAAGAAAGAGAAGAAAGAGAAGAAGGATAAGGATGACGATAAGGACGAAGATAAGGACGAAGATAAGGACGAAGATAAGGAAGAAGATAAGGAAGACGAGAAGAAGGAAGAAGATAAGGAAGACGAGGAGAAGAAGGAAGAAGATAAGGAAGAGTCGACTGGTGGAAATAAAAAGGAGTGGGCACAAAAAGATAAAGAAGAGTCGACTGGTGGAAATAAAAAGGAGTGGGCACAAAAAGATAAAGAAGAGTCGACTGGTGGGAATAAAATAAAGGGTGGAAATAAAAAAAAGGGCGGGCATAAAAAGAAGGGTGGGTACAAAAAGAAGGGTGGACATAAAAAAGACATGCGGTCATAAAGAAAAGAAGTAATAATACATAAAATTGATTTAGTTCATTGTTAAATTATATAATATCAAACATTATTTAACAATGAATAGTATTGAAATCGTATCACTAGAAGGAAACATTGGATCTGGTAAGTCTACCTTTTTGAAACGTCTTGAAACACATTTCTTAGACGCGGGTTATTCACATGTAATATTTGTAGATGAACCGGTAGATGAATGGAGTGATATCACAGATAAAAAAGGCGAAACAATATTACAAAAGTTCTATTCTAAACCTGTTACGTACTCGTTTCCATTTCAAATGATGGCATTTATCACACGATACCGCGGTCTAAGGCTCGCAGTCCAAAAAGCACAAGAGATTATTGATTCAACCAAGTTGATGGAACGTTTTCGATTCGTTAAGCCTATTATTGTTACTGAACGTTGCCTATATACGGACAAATACGTATTTGCACAAATGTTGTACGACGACAACAAGATCGAGGACATAAATTTCACTATTTATAACAAATGGTTTGAGGAGTTTGCTAGTGAATTTCCTATACAGAAAATTATTTATATGGACACAAATCCAGAATTATGTAATAAGCGAATCTGTAAAAGAAGTCGATCTGGTGAAAGCAATGTGCCATTGACATATCTTGAAAGTTGTAACAATTATCACTCAATAATGTTACAAAAAATGATAACGAGTGGTGTAAAATTTCATAAACTAGATGGAAACCAAAATATGGAAGATGATACAATGTATAATACCATGCTTAATTCTGCATTAACATTTATTATGAACTAATACAACTATCATTCCTTATTTTTACGAGAACGCAACTTACGCGATCTTTTTTTTCGCCGCCGTTTTTTAATAGTTCTAAATGTCTTTTTATCGGATTTTTTTGCATTATCTATTTTCTTTTTAATAAATTGGATATTGTCATTACTTATGTAATCACGTAAGGTAAAGTTGAAAACTTCATCCTTCTTATCCTGAGTGACATTCCCTTCACCATGTTTCATTTGTTGTTGAATCGATTCCCGTTCTATTTCATTCATATCGAAATATTTTTCGAGTGATTTATCATTCATTGGCACGTTTATTTTAGTTACGTCCGGAAATAAAGTGAATGTTCGTGTGCTCATGAATTTTTGTGCTGTTTTAAGTGAATTGATCAATGTAAATGCCAAATTGGTAAAACAAAATTCCTGAATTTTTTTTAATTTATTAATATTGTCATCCTCTACAAATATAGCATATGAAGATCTACCACCTACATCCATAATACCATCTTCGTCTAAAATTGGATATCCCATTGAATAATTAGGGAGGATCAATTTTGGGCGGCGATTTTGCATGCGCGAATAATTTTTAGAAAAACTGACATATATTTTCTTATGAACGTAATTAACTAATGGGTATGGATGACTCTGTGTATAATTCGAGAAATATGTTGTAGTATCCTTTTTGATTTTTGGTGGTGTAAAATGATAATTGTCTTCTAAGTTTCCGTTTGTTTTTTCTAATACTTTTTTTACCAAGCGGATATTTTTATTTGGGATAAACATGTGCTTGTATAAATCAAATGGAACAAATTCGTCAATAATACTATCATGTACCAATGTAGTTGTGTATGGATCTTTATTTTCCAACAAATAATAGCATAGGGGTAGTGAACCCGCCTTTTTGTCGAAAATTTTATAGGCGGTAACCACATCAAAATTTTTAAACACAATAATTTGTGTTTCCAACATTTTATCAGAAAGTGATGATTTCAATTCCGTCCAGCTATTAGGGGTAAAAAAAAGACAATGCCCGTTTGCATGCATTAATGTAATCGACATTTCGACAAATTTATTCCATATTACGGATAAACCAACGTCGCTTCTACCTTTACCACGCATTCCATTTTTATTATATGGTGGATTGCCCAAAATAATATTAAACTTTTTTTGGTTAAATTCAGTTTGCCATTTATTTGTATCAGAAAGAAAGTCACTATTACTAATATTAGCATGTGTTCCGAATATTTTTTCCGCAATATCAACATTACTTGATGTTAATTCTACCATATAAATCATGTTTTCTAAAATGTGTTTTCTACGTTTTATAGCATTTTTCTCCCATTTTTGAAGCCCGATGTCTAATTTATAAAAGACAACCATTGAAAAATTTCCAATTCCTGCACCCGGATCAAGCCAAGTTAGCTGAGGATTTTGCCATACCTTATTCGGTAATGTTTCAAGCATTTCCAAAATTAACCACATGGGTGTAAATACTTCTCCTTGACTCACCTTATTTTGCTGATTAATATGTAAATGGTCATTAATAAGTGTTTCTATTTCTTCAATATTTTTATCATACAATAAACTTGTCATATTATTGTTGGATATTATTAAATAATATAACGAATGTATTTAGGTTTCATAATATATATTTAAAATATTTAAAAATAATATATCTCCATACTAGAGTGGTAATAATGAGGATGTTTTCTACATTTGTTCGATATACAAAAACGCACGAATATATTAAATTGGAAAATAATATGTATACAATCGGAATTACACGACATTTATATCGCAAATTGAATCCTATTATTTACTCTGAATCTTATGTAGATTTAGGAGATATTGTCTCTCGAAATACACCATTACTTCTAGTAGAATCATCTAAAATAGGTCATGATATATTATCTCCTATAAATGGTGAAATTAAAGAAATAAATAGAACAATTATATCTAATTATGTATTAACAAACTCTTACGACAACACAAATAATCTATCACCAAACGTTAACGATAATACAAATCATTATATTGGTAAGAACAATTGGTTATTCAAAGTTAGTGTAGATGATTCAATAAAGGATAATAATAATAATAATATTCTCATGGACTTGGAAACATATAATACATATATTTCGTCATTGCCCTAGATATTATCATGATTCATATTGGGTATGTGGTAGTTCAAATTGACTACACAAATAAAACTTCGTAGTGAGTTGGATGAGAATCGATACGCGTGTACATTAGATGAGTGATGTCCCGCGAATCGAAGGTGTTATCACATTTTTTTAATAAATAACATATGTATGGAACAGCTTTATAATATAATAAATAATAAATATTATATTATTCGCACAGGCGACTTTGCGACTAACGGAAATAAAAAAATCTTATATTCATTATTTGCATTAGTATTATGTATTGATGATTATTATACTAACCATTCATATGATTGTTTTTCAATAATGATTGGATCGTCTGGTGTTTGGTCGATTATAGAACTATTTTTATACCTTTCTAATACTCGTAATATAAAACCAATGTACATTTTATTTTCTGAAAAACAGATACACATTCCAAAATATTTGGGGATATGTTTACAAGGTATTCAAGAAGGGGGAGTCGTATCTACATTTGGATTATATTTCGGCGATAGAATATTTAATTATAATTATCTAGTGATGTATCATTTATTTCTTTTTTATATGGTCGTAAATATGAGTTATAAACAAACGAATAATAAAATTTTGTCCAAACGTCAAATAAATACAAAAAGTTCATTACTATTAATGAGCAGTTGCGTTGTATACAATGGAGTGTCGTTGTATAAGTATCCTGAACATTTTTATAGAGAAGCAAAGCTATGTGCATCCATGATTTATATCAGTTCCATTTGGACAATTGTTTCCTATTATAAAGGGTTTCGGAAAGTTGAGGTACACGAATACGAAAAATCAATTTATATAGTCAAAAAGAACATTTATTTAGATACATTTTATGTGTTCTGTTATGATATTCTATTTGAAATATGTATTGCGTATTTGACATTTTATAATTTGTTCGTTTTGTAGCAGAACTTAAATATATATAATATATAAAGATAACCATATAATGTATAATTATAGATATAAGATAATTATACAGAATACTCCCTCCTATATTCCTCCATTGGCTCAGATAAAACAGGAAATTTGGCGTCAAAAGCAAATTCAAATATTATATGGTTCGGGTCGACCTATCTTTGGAAAGTTTAAGTGGACAAAACATGATGCCAAATTTGAAAAGTAATTGCCTATAAAAAGGGAATATATTGCATAGTATTATTTTCATACATTGTCGCACGAAAAACATCTTGGTAACCTTCTACATAAATTGTATCACCATTATTCAAACTATTACATCCATATTCATTTGTACAACTTTTCCCTTGAAAACTAACAGGTAATTTAATGGCATTATTTTTATCATTCATTGAATAATATTGCCATTTATCACGATTGGTATAAAGTGGTCGTCCCATTAGAGGAAGGATTGTATCACCATTCCCACCACGTGTAAGAATACCTACTTGTTTATATGTAGTATCTACTGCCTGCGTTGATACATTAATGGGTACACCCCTAACATCGTGTGAGTTACGTGGATAAAACTCTGTATTGTTTTGTAAAGGTGGTTTATATATATCTTCGCTAGAAGATTGATGTGAAGGACTAATATAAATATTAGTATTCGGATTTGGATTCCCTGTTACCGCCTTTTTATTTTGATGTATATAATAAATAATGTATATTATTGGAATACATACAAGAAATATCATAAACATGGATACATTTTCAATGCAAATTACACCTGGTGGACATTTTGACATATATATATATGTGAAAATATTTATAACAAAACCCTTTACTTTCCAATTAATGTGGATGTTAGTTTATTAATGTTATCCATATTCATTGAACCCATCATTTCTTTATATTGACCAATTAATGGTCCCATACCTTTGAGATTTTCGAACATTTTATTTTGCTTATCCATCAAACGCGATGTATCATCGGTTAATTTACTAATTCCTCCTTTACCAACGATGTTTTCTAAATTATCATATGCCTGTTCAACGGTTGTCGCATAATCAACACGTTCTTTACTTGATACCGGTTTTGCATTCTTGGCAACTACCTCATTATTCATGTTAGATAAACCCTGTTTTTTTCCCTTTTTTCCCTTCTTTGAATCACGATTACCCGACATACCTTCTACGGATCGACGTCCAGACATACCTTCTACAGATCGACGTCCAGACATACCTTCTACGGATCGACGTCCAGACATACCTTCTATGGTTGTACTTACCTTTCTCCCAACGAGGAAAAAGTTGGTTGCAATCATAGATGCTCCTAATATGATAATCATATTTTTACTAAATTTCGATACAACAAACCCAACAAGGGCGAAGAATGCTAAAACGCGAATATCACCCATCATCATATATCCAAGTATGTTTGTAATGGCAAGAAATAATACAATGTATAAAACATATTTGTTTCCTAATGCCTTATTGGAGAAATCTTTTATTTTACCACTGCTTAATTTCATTAATATATAATATAACAAGAAAACATTTTTATCGTAACTGATTTAAAGTATTCATGAGTTATAAAATAATAATGGAAGAGTCGCCACTTTTCGAATCAGAATCCGCCACCAGAACAAGTAAAGATACCGAAGTTCAACCATTGACAATAAATGTCGATTTCAAAAAATTGTCATCTGATGTCGTGACAAATGTAAGTGAAGATATGGAAGTGAAACCAACTAAAGAACATTTGATCGATGTTGTGCTAAATACAGATAACTTAGAAACGCCGATTGAAGTAAATTGTAACGATAGTAAAAAAATTGTCAGACGTAGTTCTATTGCCGAAGTGCAAGAAATGATGCAAACGCAGGATTGTAAGCAGATTACGAACATGAGTTTGACGTTGGTTCTTGAAGTATATCGTGTATTAATGGGTACATTGCTTGTTTTTGTTGTACCTCAAGATTGTGGTGACGAAGCATGTTCTATGCATGAACGTTTTTATTTCAGCGATATATTTTCCCAGTTTACCATAGGGTTTAATTTCTTCACATTGTTATCATTCTTAATGTTATATGTAGTCGAGGTGAAACGCGAATACAAAATGATCACTTATTTGGAAGTAAATCGTTTTCTCCCACGTGACAATGAATCAGTTGGTGAAGCATTGGAAAAACTACATCCCACACGTCTATCAACATTATTTAATTATGACAAGGCGTATATGTATGCGGGATACGGATGTATTTTAGCATACATTATAAATATTGCTCTAAGTGTGGGCGTAATTGAACAACGTGTTCTAAACTCGACAACCTATACTGTTCTACTAACAAATGTATTATTTATGAGTTCTAAATTAGCAAATGTCTACCAAGTAGCTCACACAAAACCCAATATTTTCCTATCTTCTTATTTAACCCGAAAGATTCAGTATAATGATGTCGATCCAGATAAACTCATAAATAACGAGCCCGAAGAAGAACAAAAATTATGTGGAACAACGAAGGGGGATGAAGACGAAGCTGATGCCGCAGTTGATATTGACGTTAACGTTGAAGTCAACGAACCATAAATATATATATTTTCTTATTGATTGAGTATAATTGATTTATCATAAAATTGATTTTAATAACATTTTCATATTTAACTTTATCAAATATTAAAATGTGTGCTTGCGAGTTGAGTTATGTCGAATTATATGTACCTGAACGTCATGGTGAATTAAACGATATGAAACCATCACTAGCTAAACATATATACTCCAACTATTTATTAATGCATACAATCGATTCTTCTAAATTCTTCCTTTATCCAAGCAAGATAAATACATTAGTGTCTAAGGCGCAAAATTTATATAAACTGATTGTGGATACTGAACCTTATACACATCCAGTTGTGAACAATTTTGATACACTTGTTCATCAAAATCAGCATGCGGGGCTACATATCATTCAACGTGTCAGTGATGGTGAATATACATTTGCTGTATTAAAAACATGTTGGTTGAAAATATTCCAGAGACGATGGATAAATGTTTTGAAAAGAAAAAGGGAAATAATTGCTAAAATGCAAACACAAGATGCGATTCGCTATCGTGAAATACATGGCGCATATCCATTTTCAACAAATTTTTATGCCTAATATTAACGGCGTCTTTTTGTGCTACGTTTCCTAGAGCTACGTTTTTTACTGCTTGTGCGTCTTTTGGTACTGGCACGTTTTTTACTGCTTGTGCGTCTTTTGGTACTGGCGCGTCTTCTACGGCTTTTTCCCGTGCTTCTATACCCACCTCTCCTAGCAGGTCTAAATGAGGATGCGTTAGCGTTCAATGCGTTAGGCTTTGTGGCAGGTCTAAATGAGGATGCGTTTGCGTTTAATGTTGATGGGGTAGAGGCAGCAGCAGCGGGTACATCACCGGTTGTTAATTGTTTTTGGATTTGTTGGATGATTCCGTCTAATACGCCAACGGTTGTTTCCGACTTGTTACTTTTAGTGATTGTTTCATTAATTCTATCAAGGGTGCTAGCTATTTCCTTTACTTTTTTAGCGACCTTTTCCTTTTCAGCCTCACTACCAGCATTCGCTGTTTTGAGTTGATTTTCTAAATCTGCTTTTTGTGAGTTCATTTTAGATGTTAAATCACGTAATTTTGTTTGTAATGTTGTGTTTGCATTACCAGCCTTATCTTTCGCACTATTAATACTAGTTGCGATTTTTTCCAATTTATCTGTAAATGCCTTCTCCAAGCCTGCGATTTTAGTTGGTAAACTATCTAAAGTATCACCAGCCATTAAATTGGTAACTGCATCCATTATATAATATTTATCAACAAAAAAATATTATACTATATGTTTGGTTAACATCTTCTCGATTTCTTCGATTTCCTAGATTTCTTCGATTTCATGGAACGCACCTTTTTATTTCTACGTGTGCGGCGACGTTTACGTCCACCCACATGTGCAACACCATTCTCTTTATCACTGACCGAAGTTTCAAGTAGTTCTATTTCATCTTCTAATGCCTTCAACGAATCAGTAATCGAATCATCATCCTCCATTGTTTTTAATAATTCATCCATTTTGGCAATTGAACTATCGATTTCTTCTCCAATTCCCTTAATATCGTTCGCATCGAGCTCGCCCTGTAGCGCTTCTTTTTCACCCGTAATTTTAGTAATTTCACTACGCAAAGCGTCGCTAGCTAATCGCATGGTTTCTAGTTCTTCGCGGGCTTCGCCTGCATTACTATTTAAAGCACGCACACGTTGAATTAAACTCGACAAACTATCTTTAATTCCAACTATACGTAAACGTAAGGCACCACGTGTTGATCTATCGGAAGTGGTCAACGTCGTGATACGTTTATTTAATTCATCTATTTTTTGTTGAACACTCATTTATAATATAATGTGATTATTAATTGAAAAATGACCATATATTTACTAAATATCTAACCACTCCAATCAAAATGGTATCGTCCATTTGATTTGACAAATTATTTCGGTAGTTGCGTTCATCAATTTGTTTGTCCAACATATAATCGTATTCGTTAATTGTTGGTAGTCTTGATTTTTTTATGTGTTTTAATTCCATGCTATTGTATTCATAATCGGGATCGTCAAGAATTACAAATTGCCCATATTCTTCATCCATGGCCATCATGTCACGATATTCGTATTTTATTGTATTCGAGTGTGTCATACTATATAAATGTATTCAATTTTATTCAAATATTTTCACTCAAAGAAATTATTTCATCATCTAACATACCTAGTTGTTTGAAAATTTCCGCTTGTTCATCCTTAATCTTGCTAACGTTGCTATTACTTAACGTTCCGTGATCAAGCATATTGTCTAAATGTACATTTATATTTCGCATGTTTGATAATTGTTGTTTTTTCTTGGTTACTTGTTCAGTATAATATTGTTTATAAGTATCGACAATTTTCATCAAATTTTCATTAGATGATATACAAACATCATTCTTTGGCATTTGCTGTTTTACACACCCGTTACATACCTTATAATTTTGTAGCATCTGTTGTTTGCGTTGTTGGAGAACATGTTTTAAATGTTCTACCTTTTTATCCCTTACTCCCACATCAACCAATATAATATTTGGATGTTGAATGGGTGGACGTACATTTGGATTTGGATTTGGATTTGGATTTACAATGTACATTGATATATATTTTGAGGAAAATATTTTTATGAATATATATAAAATCTTCTCTATATATTAATTTAGGATGTCTAAAACATTTATAGAACCTTTACTTACACCAGATGATACTCGCTTTGTAATGTTTCCGATACAGGACCAACACATATGGGGAATGTATAAAAAACAGGTTGATTGTTTTTGGCGAGCAGAAGAAGTCGATTTATCAAAAGATGTTGCCCACTGGCAAACCCTAAATGGTGACGAACAACATTTTATTAAAACAATTCTTGCGTTTTTCGCAGCGAGTGATGGTATAGTACTTGAAAATTTAGGTGTTCGTTTTATGAACGAAGTACAATTATCGGAAGCGAGAGCATTCTATGGGTTTCAAATTGCTATGGAAAACATTCATTCGCAAATGTATAGTCAATTGATCGATACATATATTGAAGATCGTGAAGAGAAACACAATGTATTTCATGCATTACAACAATTCCCATGTATTAAAAAAAAGGGTGATTGGGCAAAAAAATGGATTAATGATAACAGAAGTAGTTTTGCAACACGACTAGTAGCATTCGCTTGTGTCGAAGGCATTTTTTTCTCGGGGGCATTTTGTAGCATTTTTTGGTTAAAAAAACGAGGTATAATGCCAGGATTAACGTTTTCAAATGAACTTATTTCGCGGGATGAAGCTCTTCATACAGAATTCGCAGTCCATTTGTATTCTAAATTATTGAAAAAAATAAACAAAACACGTATTTATGATATAATTAAAGAAGCTGTCACTATTGAAAAGGAATTTATCATTGAAGCGTTACCATGTCGTTTAATTGGCATGAACTCGGATTCGATGTCACAATATATTGAATTCATGGCGGATCGTTTAAGTGTACAACTTGGTTATGATAAGATATACAATGCTACGAACCCATTTGAATTTATGGAATTGATCAGTGTGGAATCAAAAACAAATTTTTTTGAAAAACGTGTTAGTGAATATGCACTTGCCGACAAGTCGAAAGATGACCATGTTTTCGATTTCGATGAAAATTTTTAACAACTTTAAAAAAATTGAAAGGAAATCTGCTGTATATATGAAAATCATAAAGAAAGAGAACACCTACAAATCCTAGAGATGTTTAAGAACAACTTATCCATACGCATTCCTGCGATCAAAATAGTGTACCCAAAGCTATTGTTACATGGCATATATAAAATCCATGTTTCGCATTTACATATGATCAAGGTTCGTCCTCGCGGTGTACCATATATGTCATACAATGACCCAACTCATAGCCAAAAATAAAAATCATGTTCGCGCCTACATTCAATGCGTATGGTTTTTCTTTTTTACGTATAATATTTTGTTATACGTAAAAAGTATGTTTACATAATCATTTTCATGGATGATTGTTTATAATTTTTCATAATAACGTTTCCTTTCGCTAGGTCATGTGTCTGAAATTTTTCTTTCAATGGATCATATTCACAATCAAATCCAGTAATATGAACCATGAACATATAATCAGATTCTAATTGTTCTTCCCGAATATTGTAATTCAATAGCGTTAGCAAACCATTTCTCTTATTATCATTCTCGACGCGATCTATATTTGTAGCATTAAATACTTTATAACGTTCATCTTGAAAGTGATGTACACCTTCATCATTAATTTTGTAAAAATGATCACGATCAATTGTATATTTTCTTTTAGTGCATCTATCTTGGAATACATTATCTTCAAAACCCCATCCCCAATAATTAGGAAACCCATTAATATGTTCAAAATTTTTTGCTTGAATCGAAACAATACCTCCTAAAGTATGATGGAAACCATAAAAATGTTTCACTACTTTATCATTTGTATAATAGTCAAATATTACATCTTTTGTAGGAAATGTGTCTACATCATGAAAGACAAGTGTTATACCTTTATAATCCTTTGGGTATTTCTTTTTTATAAATATAAATCCAAAATTTTTCATTGCGCCTCGATTGAAAATGCGCGAATCATTTTGATGAATAAAATATAACTCAAAAAAATGATTGTTTTGATTCGCTACATCTTTCATATTATTAATAAACCAATCCTTGTGTTTTTCGCGATCTCTATATGGTACAATAAAAACAAATTTCGGTATATATTTATAAGTTTGTATCTTGGACATATAATAGTTAATTAATTTTTTATACTGGGTCTATCCTATTTAGAATATTTTTGAATAATAGCCCGAGGCAATAATTTGTCACTCATTGTATCCAATTTTTTGAAACACTTGTTAATCGTTACCTCGCTAATTTCGCTAATATTGTGAATGTCTCGTTTAGAAATATTCAATTGACAATTCATACATACAAAGTAAATAACCCCCGAAGCAATAGAATGCGGTGTATTTTCTGGCATTAAGTTGTTCTTATCGATGCGAACAGCGATGAACTTACACAATTTTGTAAGTTCATTATTCATGTTGAGGCGGCTACAATATCTATCAATAAAATCACATGGGTTAGTTGTTCCTAAATTTGTCTTATTTTCGTTGATAACATCTACTTCCATTGAATTAATAATTGATGTAGCATTTTTACATCCTTTGGTCGCAGACGTTGTGTCTAGGTGAAACATTGTAGCAATTTCCTTTGCGGTTCTAGGATTATCGTTGATTCTACACGAAATATAAATGGATGCAGCAATGATTCCATCTCGATTCAATCCCCTAAATGTCTTTTGTTCGGATATCATTTTATGATAACGTACCGCATCATCAATAACAAATTTAGAAATACCCGAGTTATGTGCCATAGTGGTAATGCGCTGAAATTCATCATATTGTGACTTCTCTTTGTATGGCATTGATTGCCACTCAGTATAACGTCTTATTTTGCGCATTTCATAAGTTGAACGTCCGTCGCAAATAACTTTACAACCAAATGAAGACTCTTTCAACAAAGGATTGATGGGCATTCCACATCGAGTTGGATCGGATGATTGGTTGTCATCCGCACCATAATATCTCCACTCTGCGCTACTATCCAAAACATCTTTATAAATAATAGAGCATTTATCATTTGTACACTCGAGAAATCCCTGGTCTGAAAAGGCAAGTGATGCATTACACGTATCGCAAAAATCACGTTCACCTGTATTTCGATAGACACATTCGATAGGCTCTTTGGTTCCCACCTCAGTTTCAAACATCCCCCATAACTTGCTTTTGTTTATCGTTCTCTTTTTCTTTTTGGTTTGTTTATTGTCGCATTCCATAATTGTATAATTTATTATTATTATACAAATTAAATTCAATTTTTATTTTATTTCGATAATATAATGGGTAATAGTCAAACAAAAGAAAAAGTAGGCAATGATAGTAGTCAAAAAGAAGTAAATAAATATTTATTGCAAATGGATATGATTGCTGGAAACTATGCTACAACACTAAATCTACATCAAATGAGTCATTTAACCAATCCAGATTTTTGCAGTAATTTAACGATTATTTCGTCGGATAATATTGCGAAGAATCTTTCATCCACTGAGATTAGTTTTTTGGAACAACGTTTAGAAAAAGGTATTCCTATTGATAAAATGTCCGACGATAAAATAATTCATTTCCATAATAAAAATTTGGATATTACAAATCCCACCAAAAAGAAGCGTATGTGTATTGGTATCGCAGAATTTTATATTAAGGTTTCCCATATTTATGCCGCTATTTTCAAAACAATACAACCTGTTTATGTTTACAAAGATCATGCCGGTAACATGTTGACTTTTACTTTGGAAGAAAAACATAAGATTCCTAAAAATGTATCATACGAAACTACCTATGTAAATTTTTGTAACCAACGTTTACAGGCACTTGTGAATAAACATCATTATAATGAATCCGATGAAGTAATGGAAGTACAACCTGATTTTTGTAATATTAATTTAAATTCTAAAGATGGAAGTACTAAAAATATCTCGCAATTGGTCGGAATGACTGAATTCGAAAAACTATTTTTCGATGTATATGATTACGACAAAGGTGCTTTTCGCTCGATGAGTACTTCAATGCAAACAGAATATGATGATGCATTACAAACATTTTATACAACGTTTACTGGGAACAAAGATAAAATGCCTGAAAATATAAAACGTTTCAAGGATATTACAATGAAAGATTATCATAATGGACAGGGATGTAAAGTAGATGGTACTTTAAAGCAAAAGGTGGTTGGTTCGCTAAAAAATAAGGCATTCCAAGAATATGGCGAGCAACTTAAAAAAATGTTGGATGAGTCCAATAAGAAACAGGACGCTATATTGGATATTATTAGTGAACTTTTCTCATTTATCAAAGATGATGTAACCGGTAAAGAAAGTGTTATTATTCAACCATCATTAACGAATGAAACACTTGGCAAAATAGGTGAAAAAGCTAGACGCCTTATTAAGGAAATGTATTTAGAATGTGAAACAAATTTCTTTACGTCATTAATGAAATACCAGATGATTATAGTTAGCCGCGGTAAAGAATTGCAAGAAAAACAAATTCATAATTTGGAAGCCGAAATAGAAAACACAATTTTAGAATAATCAAAATTTAGGAATTTATTTATTTCTCTAGATATAACATAATGTCTGGTTGTCAAGCAAATTTCAAGGGAGGCGGGTCGAATATGTTATCCAGAATATCTTCCAACGTAGGTTTATCTGGAGGTAGTTGCCAGGCAAAATTCAAAGGAGGTTCAGGTATGTTAGCCAGATTATCTTCCAACGTAGGGTTATCTGGAGGTGGAGGAGGCGTAAATTCGCGCGTTGCCGGTGCCGGTAATGCTGATAGTTTCATGGGAGGTATGCGTCGCAGACGTGCTTCCAAAACCAGAAAGTCTAGACGTGGTTCAAAATCTAAGAAATCTAGACGTGGTTCAAAATCCAAGAAATCTAGACGTGGTTCAAAATCCAAGAAATCTAAGACTTCAGGAAGAAATAAAACTCGCCGTTCAAAAAAAGGAGGAAGAGGTGGGTTGGACATGATTAACCCACCAGACATTGGAGATTGTGTCAAAAAGGGAATGACGGGTATTCATACATATAAAGTTGTAAAGGTAAAAGGTAGTGATGGTTTTGGCATGCCTACTATTGTAGTTGAAGGTTCAGACGGACAACAAGAACGACATAATCTACGCGATATGGTTAAATGTAACCTTAAGGGTGGAAATAAAATCTAGACGTGGAGGTAAACCGGATTTATCAATGCGCAATGGTTACAAGATTAAGGATTTTGGTATTTTGTCTTCAATGGGATTGAAACAAAAGGCACCAACAACAGAGGAAAAAGCGGTGGCGGCAAATGGTCCTCCTCCAGCATATGAGGAATGAGTAAAAAATACTCAAATATAAATAATAAAAATATTTTCAAATTTATTATTTATCAAATAACATTATTTTTCTACGTATTTTTTATCGCATATTTTGATTGGTGAAATTTTATTTATGGATATAAAGTATAACATGTCATTTGGTTTAAAATTAGACGATGGTAAGTATATTTTAGTAGGGTCATTCATGGATCGTGATAATCCAACAAGTATTGTTGTTGTTACCGACGAAGATGATATTCATAAATTAACAATTCAATTTGAATCTGGAAATAATATCGATTTTGTTTATGACGAAAATGTAAAAAAATATGGCATGGGTTTAACAATTATAGAACAAAAAACAGATACAACATATGTTGCTACTGATTTTATGGGAATTAAGGGAACATTAACTAGAATTGGCGATGAGATAAAAGAAGATACATATAATTTATCTGGTACAAATTATGATGTAGATAAACCAACCAAGGCAAACGTGACAAAAATCAACAATACAAGTCAAATTAACATAATTACAAAGGATGGTATTCAAACAACATTAGATTATGACATAGACACAGGAAAATATGGTGGAATATTAGAAGCATTTAAGCAACGCGACAATACATATATTATAAAAGGTGGAAATTACAATAATGGAAAACTAGAAATATATGTTTATGGTGAAAAAATAAATCCAGGACGATATTTATTAAATGGTACAAAATATACGTCAGGTACAAGCGTTGAAGTCATAGTAACAGACGATAATTTACTTATTATTTTAGATTCAAGTGGAAATATACATTTAGAATATGAAGAAAAATATGGTCGTTACAAAGATATATTTTCAAAAAAAGATGATAATAGATCTTACACTATTACTGATGATTTAGGTAACACGGGATCATTATTTTTATTACAATCGCGTATTTCCGAAGGAGAATATACAATATCAAATGGATTATATGATAGTAATGAATTAACTAGAGTAACTATTCTTAGCAATTTCGATATTATGATTATTAAAAATAGCGAAAATCAAGTTATATTAAATTATAACCCAATTACTTCAAAATATGGTGATATTTATGCTTATAGTAATGGAGATAATAGTTATATGTTAAAGAAAGATTCGGGTGAAACATCAATTTTAAAATTAGTTAATTTGTTTGAAACACAACGAGTAAAACGCGGTAATGTGTTAGTAGGTAAAGAGTTAATTCATTCTACAAAAATAGATGAAAATAATAATTTTATGCTTTATTTCAAAGCAAATGATGAAAATTCTATACTAGATGTTGGTGGTAATACAGACGGAACCAAAGGTTTTATTGTGGTAATTGTTTACGATTATCACAATACAAATTACTGGCGTCAATTAGATCGAAGTTCAATGCAAAATGGTGTTGATTATCGTGGTAAATATGTAGAAATAAAAAATAATAATATTAGCCGAGTAGGTGAATGGGATGGTAGTAGTGCTTTGAAATTTGAAGTATTATATATTAACTCGATTGCAGATAATTATGTAGATACAATTTACTATATTAATAATGAATTTACACGATTTACAGATATTGGCGCGACCGATGAAAATAATAGTTCTCCGAATATTAGTGATGTCAGTATTAGTTGTACAGATATTAACAAATTAATTAACATGGTTCAAAACACACAAGGTTATGTAGATAAGATAAGAACAATAAATAATATTGTAAATCCATACGACTCACGAAAATTACGTTTTAGTAACTATATCGAATATGGGTATGATGCTGCAAACAAAGCATACAACGAAATAAAACAATATAAATGTGATACAAAAATAGCACCTGTTTACCAGCGAAAAATAAAACAAAATATACCAATGAGCCTCACTAATCTCAAGTAATTTATTACACCATTGAAGATTTAAAACGCCGTTTTTTAGAGGAATAGCAAAATAAAACAAAAATATAACGATTATAATTAACTCGTTATATTTAGACATAGGCATTCATTTTCATGTATAATCTTCTATTATAATTTATCATGTAATATTTTCATTGCTTCTTTGTTATAAACAATATGCGTAGTTGGCTTGTAGGAAGACGTCGATTTAAACGGAGATGCTTTTTCATCAGCTGACTTATTATCTTTTACTTTTGCGTTAGACAACATGAGTAATGGGTTACTTTCACTTTTATTATCCTCTTTATTTATTAAATTACCATAACCATCAATAGCAACACCAGTGCGTTTTTTTATTTCATTTCGTACATATCCAGGGACCCAATGTTTCCAACTAATAAATAACATATTTGGATGAGTATATGTTACTACAAATCCATTATCTTTCAATTGTTCCATTACATAAGCAATACATGAACCCTGGTCATATTTCGAAACGCCTAATATTACTTCTGGAACTACAAACCAACAAAACTGGCTATCTTTTTTTTGTCGAGAACACGTCTTAATTCGCAAATGTATGCGCGACAACATCTTTTTATATACAGACAATTTCGATAAATCATCTTGTTGTTTCTTTTCGTATAGATCATCCATGTTGATCTTATCATTATAATCACCATCATCATCATCATCACCATTAATATGAAATATAGTGGACATTAGTAATATGTTAGATAAAAGTTTTTTTTTTCTTACTTGTTTGCATTATAAATGGTTATAAAACATATTGTCCTTTCCGGTGGAGCACATATTGGATTTAGTATTTATGGTTCATTGTCACATTTAGTAGAAAACAAATTCATAGAGTTGAAAAACATACAAACCATATATGCTACATCTGTAGGTTCTTTTATTGCTGTTCTTATATGTTTACCTATAGAAAAACATGATATTATTGACTATGTGATTAACAGACCATGGGATAATGTTTTTCCACTACACCCATCCATGTTTATGGATATTTATAACACAAAAGGGCTATACGATGATAAGTTTATTCGTGATATTTTGAAACCTATTTTCGCAACATGTGATATTTCCATGGATATTACTATGAGCGAAATGTATGATTTTACCAAAATCGAACACCATTTTTTTAGTGTTGATCTTATTAATATGGAAATCATCAATATTTCGTATAAAACACACCCAGAATTGCCTTTGATTAAAGCATTGCATATGAGTTCGGCGATACCATATGTAATAAAACCAGTATTTTACGAAGACAAGTGTTGTATCGATGGGGGCATTATATCAAATTTTCCCCTTGATTTCTGTATGCAGGATACACAATGCAGCAATGACGAAATCATTGGTATTAAATCAGAAAATAGTATTTATAATAATAATAAACTAAATACTAGTAGTACTTTGCTTGACATGACATATATGTTTTTATATCATTCAATAAATTCCCTTAAAACCAAAACGAGTACCGACATATCAAATATACTTCATATTCCTACAATAGGTATAGGGTTAGATATTATGCGGGAAACTATCACGTCAAAAGACCAACGTCAATTATTGATTAATGATGGTATCGAAATTGCGGAGACTTTCCTAGCGTCTATGCCAAAACGGTAGAAAGAAATTGTTCCATGTTTTCCTTGTTTACTTTAGCATCAAATTCTATAACACGTCCGTCTATCTTGAGTTTAATTGTAGGATATCCTTCAATCTTATATGTCTCGATCTTTTTGGTTGTTTCCTCTGTTTCCTCGGTACAATTATATTCTAAAAATAAGATACGATGTCCGTTAATTTTCTTGTTATTATATTCTTTCTTAATCTTTTCCCACTCAGGAAGTGCCGTTTTACAATGAGGACACCAATCTACATGAAAGAACATTAATTCAGCATCACTACTATCACTTTCACCAGATCCGTCGTCATATATGTCATCTGTCATAGTAGGAGAACTATCTGAACTTCCTACATATGATTTATATACAAAGAAGCCAATTACAATAAATAGTAATGACAATACTGCAATAATAACATATTTATTTGACATTAAATTCTGCGTGCTAAAGTCCATTATAGTATAACCAGATATATAGTTCTATTTAGATATTACGAATAACACATAAAGCAATATTCATACTTATAATTATTGTAATGTTATTTCGCACTAAAAATGGTAAACTCGTAGAAATAAACAAAAGTGATTTTAAAGATGATAGATTATATTTCACGTTCATTAAAAATGTTTTCGTTTCTACTGACAATAATGATTCAATTACAGATAATAGTAAACAATTAATGCAGCATATATTAAGCAAACTTTAAACCCTTGATAATTTAAAAATTTGATAAATTTTTTTTATGTGTTTTGTATATGACCATAAAAAAAACAAGAAAAAACAAAAAGAGTGTTGTTTTGAGCGACGATATAAATAATCGTTATTTTTCAGAAAGTGATTACATTAGTGGTGATGGAATGCTTACTAGTGTTTGGGGACCAAGCTTATGGCATTACTTACATACAATGAGTTTCAACTATCCAGTTAAACCAACATCACATGATAAAAAATCTTACCGCGCGTTTATTTTTCAACTTGAACATGTGCTTCCATGTAAATATTGTCGTATTAATTTAAAAACAAATTTGAAAAATCATCCACTTACATCAAAACATTTGCAATCACGAGCAACCTTTTCGAAGTACGTGTATGAGTTACATGAAGAGATTAACAAAATGCTTCACAAACAATCAAATCTTACATATGAAGATGTTCGCGAACGTTATGAACATTTTAGAGCGAGATGCGGGAAGAGAAAAAAGGCAATGGTTGTTAAAACACGTAAGAAAAAACACAAGGGATGTACTGAATCATTATACAAAATCAAAAGCAAAGGTGTTGTTCAAATTGTACCACAAACAGAAAAATGCGATTCAATCATAATTGACGATAAATGCGTAATGAAAAAATAAATTTCCAACCATATACATTTTTCTTTTTTTTATTCCGTTAGAATTGGTTCGAATTCATTTCTAAAATGCTCATTAACTACCACCAAATCGTGACCGAAATGCATTTCTACAAAACATCGCAAGCAAACCAAATTATCATGATACGCATCATGTAGTTTGTATGGTATTTGCTTAAATAAATGCGCGTGTAATTCTGTTAGGCGAGGCCATTTGAAATATTTCTTGCCTGTTTTGGTTTCCCTCTCGATTTTACAAATCTGAATACTCTTCTTCATTGTACAATAGAATGTCTTTCTAGGATCAAACTTATGAATAATTGGTGACATTGCATTGCGCACACATTCGTAATTAATCATACTTTCATCAAATGAAATATTATGTGCTACAACAAAGTCACATAATTTATATTGGTGATTAAAGTTAAATAGTGCTTCCTGAATATCAATGCCTTCTTCATTCAGCTTCTCCCGCGCAATTCCATGAACTTTTTGCGACTCGGCACTTACAACAATATTATCTGGAATTCGTATATAATCATTTTGAGATGCGAACTCGTGAGTTGTAGTATCATAAACCAAATAACATAGTTGAATAATATATGGTATTTGCTCAATTGATGTAACACTTCGCGGCAAAAGCCCTGTAGTTTCAGTATCAAAAATAAGAACCTTCATCTTAATAGTATAAATACCAGTTATTGTAACCATGCTAAATCAATTTTAATGTAAACGGATTTTTCTCATATAATCATACAACCTAATGAACAATTGTGATCATCACTGAGATCATCACTGAGATCATCACTGAGATCATGACTGAGATCATGACTGATATCATCACCGAGATCATATTTTCGTGGTTTCATATATTCGCCATTGTGCCCGTGCCAAATTTTTGCTTGACTTAATGATACTATCCCACCATCTAAATCGCGAACCTTATAATATGGTCCACGACACATTATATCCTCATCACGATTCGAAATAGTATGGAATGGAAAGACATTGATAACCGGCAACTCTGTATCCACATATACACTCATACTCATTTTTAGATATGTATATATATTTGATAGGTAAAAAAATAAGTTTATAAACCTTTTTAACAACATAGTTGTTTGTTTTTACCATATTCGATCTAGATTATCTTTACAAATACCATATGATTTACGATGCCATTTACTGATACCATGTTCATTGATTCCGTCACGATGTTTTTTTGATCCATATCCTTTATTAGATGATATGCCATAATATGTATCTAACAAAGGGTTCTCTTTACATAGATCGTCAATGTATTCATCCCGCGCAACTTTAGCCAGAATGGATGCTGCCGCAATAGACGAATATGTATTGTCACCACTTTTAATACATGTGTGTTGTATGCTCATAAATTCATCATCGTCTATAATAATATATGGTTTGAAATTAGTACCATCCACAAGTAAATGACATAATGTTGTTTTCAATTGTAGTGTGATGTCATGGACACATTTATGCATACATTTATATGTTGCCTGTAAAATGTTTATTTTATCTATTCCATTTTCATCTTCATATTGAATCGAATATGCCAATGCGTGCTGTTTTATATATTGTTCTGTAGTTTTGAGATTTTCCCATTTAGTGAATTTTTTACTATCTTGCATCCAATCATGACGAAAACATTCATCTTTAGGCAATACTACTGCTGCACTATAAACTCTGCCCATAAGTGGACCACGCCCGGCTTCATCAATACCTAATTCATATGTATCCGATTGTGTGTCAAATGCAGCAAGAAGTGGAGTTTTTTTGGCTCGAGTTTTTTTGTCAAGAATACTATAGTCATATGTATGTTCACTCATCCTAAATAATTGTTTTAGGGTAAAATTTGCTATTATAAAATCAATTTTTAAAGAATATATTTTCGTTATATAAAGTATATCATGAAGTTAACACATATACATTTATTTTTAATTTTGTTGGCATCTTTAGTATTATGTAGTTTCCTAGGGGGGGTTGGGTGTACTACTGAGGGTATGGAAGACAATACAGCAGCAGATGACGAAAATGAAGATGAAGATGATGAAAATAATACTGATGATTCAGATGAAGTTAAAATAGTAATGGTTAATAAAAATGGACAGATATCTGGTAAGTTAATATCTAATAATGATTATAATGAAGACTATTACTCTAGTGAGGGCAATGTAACAAGCTATTATGGTCCTCAGGGGAATGAAGTTGTTTCCGTTAAAGGACCAAATGGTAATCAAATATTGGTTGAAGCAGATTATAATACAAAATCTTATTCACAATCATCCTACAATAATGGCGTATCTACAACTAGTGGTTCAAATGGTGGTTATGCTGCGACTGGACCAAATGGTAATACTGTTGTATCGGGACCAAATGGTAATACTGCTGTTGTAAATGGTAATACTGCTGTTGTAAATGGTGACCCAGTTTCTAAGTCGCAAATTGCGCCAGGTGATGAAGATCTATACATTTTAAAATCACAAATTGTACCACCTGTCTGTCCTGTTTGCCCGGGAATTAAACCAGCCTACTTAAATGACGACGATGATGCGGATGATTTAAATGGTACGAGTACTACTATTACTGGTCCAAAAGGAAATAGTGTATCGAAAACAACAAATTCTGGTGAAAAATGTCCTCCCTGCCCTGCGTGTGCTCGTTGTCCTGAACCATCATTTGATTGCAAAAAGGTACCTTCTTATAAACAAGGTTCAAGTAATGCCTTTTTACCCCGTCCAGTTCTATCCGATTTTAGTACATTCGGTATGTAAATAATGACGCGGCTTATACAATATGTTTGGGAATTTTTCTAACCAAACATATTGTTTACAAACATATTAAATAATACATTTCAAATATAATACAATGAATATGATAACACTTGAATATGTATGGATTGACGGAGAAAATAATTTAAGAAGTAAAGTACGCGTTGTAGACGGGTCTGATTTAGATATCGATAATATCCCAGACTGGAATTTCGATGGAAGTTCTACATGCCAAGCAAAGGGTAACGATTCAGAAATAATTTTGAAACCATGTGCCACATTTAATGCAAATTACGATATGTATGGTTATAGTGATTTTGAATATATGAATCATATTAACGATTTTGAATATATGAATCATATTCTCGTAATGTGCGAAACATATACACCTGATGGAATTCCGTGTCCAAGCAATCATCGCGTATATGCGGATCGCGTATTTAATCAAGCACTGGGCGAAGAACCCTGGTTTGGTTTGGAACAAGAATATTTCATTATCGATAAAAAAACTAACAAACCATTAGGGTTTCCATTAGACGATAATGATAACGCGAAACAAGGACAATATTATTGTAGTGTAGGGGCGAATAATGCATATGGACGAAAAATTGCGGAGGAACATTTACTTTGTTGTATACAGGCGGATATAAAAATTTCAGGGATAAATGCCGAAGTTGCTCCAGGACAATGGGAATTTCAGATTGGTCCATGTGAAGGTGTGAGTCAGGGTGATCATTTGTGGATGGCTCGTTTTTTACTTCATAAAATCGCCGAAAAATATAACGTACTGATCGATTTTCATCCCAAACCTTTGGACGGAGATTGGAATGGTTCAGGGTGTCATGCGAATTATAGCACCAAAAATATGCGACATGGAACTAGCGACAAAACAGGTTTGGAATATATTGATGATGCGATTCGTAAATTAGAATCGAAACATCTTGAACATATGGAAGTGTATGGTAAGGATAATCATCTTCGCATGTCAGGTGAACATGAAACATCGTCTTATCATGTATTCAGTGATGGTGTCGCTAACAGAGGTGCGTCAGTTAGACGTGGACATGATACAATTAAGAACAAGCGCGGTTATTTTGAAGATAGACGTCCATCATCAAATTGTGATCCATATTTAGTTACTGGTAAAATATTTGAAACGACTATTTTGTCCTAATAATTTTATAATCTATACATTTTTATTTTATATGTATACGTTATATGGCAGTAAATATGCATGATGTGATTAAAGGCATATTTCTTCTTGTCCTAGCAGTTGCCGGTAATTTCGTCGCTGAGACACTAGGGTGTAAAACACAAAAACTATTAAGTGAAAATATGTATGCCAAACATTTGGTAATTCTTCTTATTATATATTTTGCTATTGGATTTACAAACTCTGATGAACCTATGCACCCATTTGATACTTTAAAAATGGCTATGGGAATATACGTGCTCTTTGTATTATTCACAAAAATGGATCTTCGTTTTACATTAATTGTATTTACAATGCTTGCTTTTACTTACATAAATTCTACATTTATTAAATATTATCAAGAAGTTACTCCCGATGAAACAGACACAATTGATCTACTTAAGAAAATTCAAAAAATGATGTATGTTTCCATGACAGGGCTCATTTTAGTTGGATTTGCGTTGTATTATCGCAAACAATACAACGAATATTATAAAACATGGTCCGTCAACAAATTCATTTTCGGTGTAAATAAGTGTAAATCCATGTTATAAAACATGTATGTATTCAACTAACCTATAATCACAATTTCCGATGACTCTTTGGATTTATTCATTCCATAACTCCAACTTGTTTCGATTATTTTAAAATCCTTATATAGATTTTTAATATAATCGCCATTGTTTCCACATAACTATATTTAACCATTTTTAGTTAAAATCTTATTCGCTATTTACATCGACCATAAAGTAAAATAATTTTAAAAATATACTATATATATGAGTGATTCAAGTTATACAAAATGGCATATTTCTATCTTCTCTGCGTTCATATTTATATTAGTGGTACATCCATATACTTACAAATTCACACAACAAATGTTAAGCGGATTTTTAGGTAAACTATCTAATGAAAATGGTTGCCCAACAACTCGTGGGTTAGCTCTTCATACAATTGTGTATATCTTATTGGTTCGTGGTTCCATGGATTTGAAGTTATTTTCAAAATAATAGGTACATGGTACTATATGTAGTAGTCGTATTAATTATGGCATATGATATAAAAGGTATTTATTATTACTAATATGGATCAAGATCACTTTGAATTGAAATATACGAAAAACGTAGAATGTTTATATGGAGTCAAAAGAAACGCAGATGCCGATGTATTATTAATGCATGATAATGTTTTACCACACCAATATAATATTGATAACAGAGTCGATTTCACAGATATCGAAACTTTTTCAATTGACCCTGAAGGTTGTGAAGATGCAGATGACGCATTTAGTATTTATTATAAAGAACAAAAATTATTTCTAGCTATTCATATTGCTGACCCTACAGAATTCATTAATATCGATTCGTCTATTTGGTCTGATATCGAAAAAACAATCATTACGAAATACCCATCTAATAGAAAGCCCATCCACATGATACCGCAAGAAATAATGGAAAAATCAAGTTTGATGGATAATAAGTTTGGTGATATCAAAAAGGCAATTACAATATTGACGGAGATTGATGTTCAAACACATTTACCCACCGGTAAAGTTCAAATGTTATTTTCTAATGTTAAACTTAAAAAGGAGAATTCATTAAATTATCTAGGTGCGTCAACAAGTATCGATACTAATAAATGTTTGGAATTTGGTTTGCAAATAAGTGAGGCACTTCAATTGAAACGATCGTATTCCACAATTGGAACGAAATTAAATGGCGTTACTTCTTCCATCATTGCGTATAATAATAAAATTCCATACCTATATCAAAACACGCCTAGTGAAATGAAAATGAAACATATGATTGCCGAATTTGCCATATTTGCGAATTCGTTCATTGGTGAATATTTGAAAATTCATTTTGATGGTATTGGCATATTTAGAACGTGTAATGCGAAGGATTTTATAAATGATGAAAATTATAAAAACTTAAGTGGTAATGAATTACTTCATGAAATTATTACAAATGGTATTCAAGCAGAATACATCAATGAGGTTGCATCTCATGATTTAGTCGGTAGCGCTGAATATACGCATTTTACGTCACCAATACGTCGCGCATCCGATTGTATTTGTCATTATTTGCTAAAATATATATATTTGCAAAATACTAACGTGAATGATACTATTAAATTACCATTTACTATTGATAAATTAGCTGATTTATCTGGAAAATGCGTTATACAATCTAAAAAAATTAAGAAGATCCAGTATACAGATAATAAATTCCGACTCATTCAAATTTTGCATTCCATGTTAAAAAAATCATCTACACCAATAAAGTTATCCTATTTTATTACAGGTTATAAATCGCGCTTTTTGAATATGATTATTAATAAAATTAACGACTTTAATGTATATATTTCATATACGCTAATGATAGATGATTATGATTATCATCATAATCCCAGTACAATATATGAAATCGATATCACTCGAGTGAAATGTCTTGGTAAATTCGACCAAGGAAGTATTCCTGAATTAGATTCTGTTTTTATAGTCAAAAGATAAAATACACCATAATTATTATATATATCTGTTATATACAATGGAACCAGTTGATTGTAAATTGTACAAAAAAACAAAAAAACATATATATAATAAATATCCAAAGCATAGTGCATACCGAAGTGGTTTATTAGTACAAAAATATAAAAAGGATTTTACCAAAAAATATGGTAATAAAAAACAACCATACATTGGTAAACGAACAAGAAAACGTGGATTATCAAGATGGTTTTTAGAAAAATGGACAAATCAACGTGGTGAGATTGGATACAAGAATAAAAATGACGTATATAGACCACAATATAAAATAACCAATAAAACACCCACTACATTTAAAGAATTAACTAAAACACAAATAACCAACGCGCGAACAGAAAAATATAAAAGGGGGCGTGTATCACGATTTAAAAAAACTAGCAAAAATAGAAGGAATAGAAAGACTAGTAAAAATAAAAAGACTAGTAAAAATAAAAAGACTAGTAAAAATAAAAAGACTAGTAAAAATAAAAAGACTAGTAAAAATAAAAAGACTAGTAAAAATAGAAAGACTAGTAAAAATAGAAAGACTAGTAAAAATAAAAAGACTAGTAAAAATAAAAAGACTAGTAAAAATAAAAAGACTAGTAAAAATAAAAAGACTAGTAAAAATAAAAAGACTAGTAAAAATAAAAAGACTAGTAAAAATAGAAAGACTAGTAAAATATTATTTAAGGAATATCCTGATTTTAAACCCAATTTAACTCCAAGTGAAATATTTGAATTGGGCAGTTTTGGAGGAACGTATTGGCGACCGATCTATTCTAGTGTAATGAAAAAAAAATTTAAAAATGTTCATAAAAAATATCCAAAATCATGGTGGAAAAATATACCAGAAGGACATTTATCATCATTAGAATATGATAATTCTATCAATAAATATAATGTAAAGGTGGGTACTACTTTGAAGTTTTGGGAAGATAAAAAATGGATAAATAAAAACCATCCTTATGGATGGGTTCATTGGTATTGCGATTTTTCTATGGGGAAACGTTCCAACGATGACGAAAGACAAATATCTAGATGGAAAAAATTGGCAGGAAATAAAGGACGATTTATGAGATTTTTAGTAACTCAAATACAAAAGCGTAATGGTAAATGGAATGATGAGACTATTAGTCCCAAAATAAGACAGGTATTACAGCACTGGGGATACAAATTAACTAAAAAAGATTTCGATTATGAAATCAAAAGGCGAAAATAACCAAAAATAATATAATAATAACCTATTATATTATGAAATCAAATGTTATTACCAACTTAATAATTACTACAATATTATTTATCTCAATAGATGGTATTTATTTGAAATTAATATCTCCATTATTTAATTCTTTAATACATAGTATTCAAGGCAAATCTATAAAACTACGTTTAGATGGAACAATTGTTGCGTATTTATGTATAATTGCAGTATTTAATTATTTCATTTTGTATAAAGAAGGCACTACATTAGATGCCTTTATATTAGGATTTTTAATATATGGAATATACGAAGGAACAAATAGAGCAATCTTTACAAATTGGACTACTAATGTAATGGTGATTGATACAATATGGGGCGGTGTATTATTTTCATTAGTTTTTGTATTGTATAATCTTATACAACGAAAAATATTTTAGAAAAATATGTGCTATTCTACGTTATTAAAATTGATTTATTTTTTGATACCGATAGGCATTACATATACTAACACAATGCAAGTTCCTACAACATTACGTATCGACGAGGTAAAGACATGTCAGCGTCTAGGTGAGTGTGTTTTACGAACTGACACCAAAACCAAACAGCTATGGAAAATGAAATGGCAGGATGATATGAAGGAACAAATTTCAAGCGATTTTGGGCGCATTTATTTGATCGTCAAAAGAAATGGCGATGAAAATGAAATCCTCAAGATAGGTAAGTCCGAGTGTAAGGGTGGGATGAAAACGACATTTTCATTTTACCAAGGAGGTCTAGGTGGTAGTCCTTCCATTCGAACATTTGGTATTCACCATCTTATTTACAATGAACTTTTACAAAACAATCAAATCGAAATCTATGGCATTTGGAGCAAGCCTGTGAAGGTCATGGTTCCAGGACTTTATGACGAAACAGAAGAATTTGTTTGTCCTTCGATTCATTCCATGGAAAACAAATGTCGCAACGAATATAAGGAAATTTACGGAACATATCCTCCCTGGAATTTTCAAGAGAATGCCACCCCTTGGCCAACAACTATTCTTGAGAAATATAAGATCCAAGTACAAAATCGTGGTGTCGCTCCTCCCCCGGTCCCAGCACCTGACCCAACTCCATCTACAACACCTCCAAGTGGGCCGGATCCAATTGTATGTATTAATAATTCTACATATTGTTAAAAAACAACTACTTTTCATCACTATCTAATATCACATGTTTTGTCACGTTTTTTATTATTTTATTTATTTTTTTATCGTTGACAACAATTGTTTGATTTAACATATCCATATACATTTTATTCAGAGGACTATCCATATTTTCACATTCAGGATTTGCTATTACCCATTCTGCCAATTTTCGAACATTGTTCTGTTTAATGTGAATAATCGCCTCCTTTATTTTTTCCTTATCGCCATCTTTACCCCATATTTCATTGTCTTTCACATACAATGTTTCCTTTTTCGAATCGGTACAATGAATCGGTCTCTTTGTTATATCTAAATTTTGCATTGCCTTTACAATGATGTTAGACATTCCTTCGACAAAACCATGAGATCCTGTGAGTTCCAGGTCTTTCATTTCTATACGAAGAGACTTTACGAAATCCATGATATTCAATGCATCCTTACAATGTTCATTCAAATATAGATTGATATTAAAATTATTATTCATAGTATTGGTTGTTGTAGACGTGTTCATTAATGGCACAATAGAATTAATCTTATCTGCAAGTGTTTTGTTATGTACTTCCTGCTGTTCTATGAAAGTTGAATTCTGATTTATAATGGTTCGTTGTAGCTCTTTATTTTCCTTGATCAACTGAATAATAAGATTGTTATTGTCGTTATTGTCAAATAAACCAATACTCGGAAGATCGGCGACAATTTCATTTTGTTCAGATCCAGATATATCAACCATTTTCGATGAAATCGAACTATGTAAATATGAAACATATTCACAAATTTTCTTATGTTTTGATAATGATGAATAATGTTTGTATTCTTTTCCACATTCACACACAATTAGGTCTGCTTTTTCTGCGACTTTTTGGTTAGTCCAAAATGTTAGTCGTTTATGCTTTGCTGTTAAAATATGTTTGTTATAATCATACTCCTTGCTTGATTTATAATCACACTTTTCACAGACAAAAAATCCCAAGACTTTTGAAGACTTTTTGTTAGCCATATAGACTAACAAGAAAGTCTTCTTAAATGTTAATATTTGCAATAAATATTAGATGTTCAAAATATTTATCATCACAGCATTTTTTAAAATAAAACTCGTTTTAAACCATATATCTAGCATTTTCACTTTTGCGTGTTTTTAAGGGTGTAACTATATACCGAAAATCAAAAAAAATAAAGATAAAAAAAGGTTTTCGTGAAAAAGTTTCCGAAAAACGTCCAATGTGTGAAAAGTTTTTAAATCCATTATAAAAATCATTATATTCCATGTTGTATGATGATACTTCAAACTCATTATATTATATCTTAAGTATTTTTTATTCTTCTTCAATAAATTCATTTTTGTCAGTAATAATATTTCCAAATAAAAAATTAACATAATCTATATTTGATGTATTTTGGTCATTTATATTCACATTGTATATTCTAAGGTCATTTATTATTTTATTTTGTTCAAACCAGAACGATATATAACGAAAATAGTCTTCTAAGGTACTTTTATATTTGCCGTTTACTTTTGTTTGAATAAACCAGAATTTCATTCGTTCTATCCAACTCGTAGGTAATAATGGTTGGTTCATTCTCCTTTGTATGTTATATTCTGTTGTTTTTTTAACAATTATGTTAATAAAATTGTCACCTTTCGATTTTACCCAATAAGTATTAATTATTGCATTTAAAAAATCATATGTGTTTTTAATATTTTTAACCAATACGAATAACACCTTGATTAATTTTTCGAGCAATTGTTGTTTATCGCGAATTATATTATTATCTGTAAATTCATAATGTTGTTCAAAATAATTATCCATATTTATATCTATTTTTTTCGTATTTGTAACACGACGACCTTCCTTTTTTGTATTATTCATACTATTCTGAATTTTTTCATCATTCATACGATAATTAGATATAAATAGGGATAATTCTATTATTTCCTTAAATAATTTGGTTAAATATTGTTGATATTTTTCACTGGTCATTATTATTTCACGCGTTAATATATGCTTATTGTCAACATATAAATAATCTATTTTTTTCAAAAAACATTGAATCGTATCTATATAACCTGAATATGCTTTAGTATTGAGTTTAATTACTTCTTCTACTTTTAATGTATGAGTATTATCATATACAGCATTGACTATATCCAATTTGGATTGTGTAATATTCATAGCTATATCATTTTCAACACCAATATAATAGTCTGTATTTGTTGTCGTTTCCTTTCTTGTTTTTTCTAATTCTAATTGTCTTTCTAGTTTTATTTTAATATATTTGGATTGTTTTAATCGTGTAATTTGATCTAATGTTCTTTCATAATTGTATACAATTTGGTCATTAATTTCTAAATAACCAGAACATGTGGGTATTTCATGAGAAGGTATTCTATTAAATACATTTTTTATTTCAGTTAATCCAACAAAATTTTCAGCTTGGGTATATATATCCATATGTATACTGAATTAATGGAATATATGTTTATATTGGTTTGCCCATTGTTATAACTCATGTCAGTAATAATTTATAAATAAATTTTATTATATCAATTTTATATTTTAAATCTTCCAAACACGGATAGTTTTATCCATACTCCCAGAATACAATTTGTTATTGTGAATAGTGAGACAACGCACACTATAAGTATGCCCTATCAAAGTCGCTATTATTTCGCGAGTTTCTGTGTTCCATATGCGGATAGTATTATCGCTACTCCCCGAATACAATTTGTTCCCGCGAAGAGTGATACAATACACAATTTTAGTATGCCCCATCAAAGTCGCTATTATTTCGTGAGTTTCTGTATTCCAAATGCGGATAGTATTATCGCTACTCCCAGTATATAATTTATTCTCGTGAATAGTGAGACAATTCACCCAACTTGTATGCCCACTCAAAGTCGCTATTGTTTCGTAAGTTTCTGTATTCCAAATGCGGATAGTATTATCATTACTCCCAGTATATAATTTATTCTCGTAAATAGTGAGACAATTCACCCAACTTGTATGCCCAATCAAAGTTGCTATTTCTTCGTAAGTTTCTGTGTTCCAAATGCGAATAGTTTTATCATGACTCCCAGAATACAATTTGTTCTCGTGAATAGTGAGACAATTCACCCAACTTGTATGCCCAATCAAAGTCGCTATTGTTTCGTAAGTTTCTGTATTCCATATGCGGATAGTCTTATCCCAACTTCCAGAATACAATTTATTCTCGTGAATAGTGAGACAATTCACCCAACTTGTATGCCCTCTCAAAGTTGCTATTTCTTCGTAAGTTTCTATATTCCAAATGCGGATAGTACTATCCGCACTCCCAGAATACAATTTGTTCTTGTGAAGAGTGAGACAAGACACATTTTCAGTATGCCCCACCAGAGTGTGAATATGAGTGTATTTCGGTGTTTTAAAAAACTCTCCAAACATTATTTTAATCTGGTTCGGCAAAGTAAATATATCTAATTTTTCCTGAGTTTCCTCCCCTAATTCCCATTTTTCTTTGTTTTTAATATCTCTTTCCTTAGCAATACGAGCCAAACATATACACATTTGGGTTCGTTCTTCAGCATGGTTATTCATTTTGCAAATCGTTGTAGTCATTTTTGTTGTGTTATTATATTTGATTTAAAAAATATTTTTTATATCAATTTTATATTTTAAATCTTCCAAACACGGATAGTTTTATCCCCACTCCCAGTATACAATTTGTTATCGTGATGAGTAAGACATAATACACTACCAATATCCCCATTCATATACGCCATATTTTTATCTAATTCTGGTATAAATTTTGGTCTTGAAAACCCATCTGTAAATTTTCCTGTCCACCCTACATCTTCCCATTCTTGAGCCTGCATTGTTCCAAATTCACTGAAAGGTTGACCATCAATATAATAAAAAATTTTTATGTATTTTAACAATTGAATAGGGCGAATATCAACTCCTGCACCTATGTAAATTGCTGTCATTATGTATATAATAAAAAAATATTTATATCTATTTATTATATTTTGAGCGAACTTAAATGTCCAAAGGTGTATATTACATCCCATGTTCAAACATATCTTCGATCAAACTATCAAGGTCATGTTTAATAGTCCATCCTAATTTTTCTTGTGCCTTGGCTGGGTTACCTAGTAAAAATTCAACTTCACTTGGTCGGAAATATTTTGGATCTATTTCCACGACCACCTCACCATTTGCAATATTTGTTGCCTTTTCGTTCGATCCTTCGCCTTCCCAACTAAGTTCGATTCCCTTGTATCTGAAACACTGAATGATAAAATCCTTGACACTCGTGGTTTTGTTGGTTGCCAAAACATAATCGTCTGGGCTATCTTGCTGCAACATCAACCACATCCCCTCCACGTAATCTTTCGCGTGTCCCCAATCACGTTTGCTATAAATATTACCAAGTTTGATACTTTCCTTTTTACCAGAAATAATTGCCTTGATACCATTCACAATTTTCATAGTGACAAAGTTTGCGCCTCTACGAGGACTTTCGTGATTAAACAGAATGCCATTACATGCGAACATGTCGTATGATTCTCGATAATTTCTCACCAGGAAATGAGCATATACCTTAGCACACGCATATGGTGATTGGGGGCGGAATGGAGTTGTTTCAGTCTGAGGTTTCTCCAGAACATCACCGAACATTTCGCTGGTTCCCGCTTGATAAAAACGCGTTTTATTTCGAATCTCATGAGGGAAAGCCCGAATTGCTTCTAGAACTTTCAATACACCAATTCCATCGACCATTGAAGTATACTCTGGGATTTCAAATGAAATCTGGACGTGACTTTGTGCCCCCAAGTTGTATATCTCAAATACTTCAAATTCGCGATTGTGTGTAATTTCAAAGAAAAGTTGGTTTAATGACGACCCATCTGATAAGTCGCCATAATGTAAATGAAGAATCTTGCGAATAGATTCGAGACGATCACTTGAAAACATAAGCGACGTACGCCTAACAATACCATGTACCTCATAACCTTTGGAGACAAGCAATTCACTCAAATAAGAACCATCTTGACCTGTAATACCGGTAACAAATGCGATTTTTACCATACTATCTAATTAAACGAACAAAGCTTTATATTTATTTCTTTCTTCTATTCTTTCTTCTATTCTTTCTTCTTATTTTCCACCCAATTTTGAATTATTTGATGTGTTAGTGGAAACACGTGATATTCTGTTATATATTCGATCCCATTTTGGATTTTCACTATCCAACCATTTTGAACTTCCTATGATATCAGAATACATATCTTCATATTGTTTTGTCATTTTTTTATCATTTCTAACGGCATCCATATATTTTTTGACATCATTTCTAACCAATGATGTATCATGCGCTAATTCATGAAATATTCTTGAATTCAAGTCTTCCGGTTTTACTGACTCGGGATCAAATCTGACGTTTTTTTTCGTTCCACCGCATTTATTTCTAGTGCGTGTTTTGCGTTTCTTTCCGATACTCTTTCCGATACTCTTTCCGATACTCTTTTTACGTGTTTTATGTTTCCTTTTCACCGGGTTTCGTCTTTTACCCGCAGTTTTATTTCGTCCGAACCATTTTGTCAATCTATTTGTTTTCACAGGTTTTTCACGAATAATATCTGAAATCAAATCACTTATACTTCGTCTATTATTATCCTTGCTCCGGGCATCAATTGTGGCAAAACGATCATCTTTCTTATAGGCATCAATAGTATTACCCGATATATGTTGTCCTCTATTTTCAGGTGCAATTATTTCATATAATATTCGAACAATATCCATGTATTTATCCTTAACATAATCACTTTCTGTTGATTCCATACTAATTTTCACATTCTCTGTATATTCATGTTCAATATTCAATAACTTTAAATATTTAAATGCTGCCGCTCCCTGTATAAAATTTTTCCCAAACCTGTTTTTTTGGTACGCTAGATCAGTTGTTACAATAATGTGAAATATTGTTTTCAATGTCTCGACGAGTCTGTTTTTAATTGCCTCATCTGTTGTCGATATAAACAATTTATAATCTCGTAATAGTAACTTTTCAATCATCATGTCACTTGGTGCCTGACTAAATATTAATTTTTTTAATTCATGTTGCATACCAATTGAAAATTGGTTAGTGATTAACGGACGCTTCATATCATCGTATAAATTGATAAAACTTCCGAAATCAATAATTTTCGCATCCATCGAACTCAATATGTTGTTACCTGCCTGTTTTCCACTTAAATTTCGTTTGACTAAAATGTTTCCGTCATGTGCGTCACAATGAACTACACCAAATTGTAAAAAAAGACGTATCATCTGGGCAATTGTTGCCATACACGCATGTTTACGTTCTTCTAAAATGTATTTACCTACTAGAACATTTTGTAACTGGACATACGATATAGCATTTTCCATGCTAATAAGCGATAATTTAAACCCATCTGTTTCTTTAGGGAATGCAGGATTCTCTGCTAGACGAGTTTTGATGTATGTAAAAACTTGTTTGGATTCGGCATTTTTGCAATGGTCAACCAATAAATCTAGCAACACAAATGACTGGTCTGTTTCAAAGTATGAAAAATCCGCAACACCTGGCACAATAGGCGAACCAGTATTTTTGATACTTTCTAAATAAATATGTTGTTGAATCGCAACTTCATTAATCACACTATTCATTACATCACTTTCTTTATGAATATGAAATCCGTCATATGGTAGATCGGGTTCTACTTGTCTTGGAACATCACTAACAAATGCGAATTTAAAGATGATAGACTCTACTTTTACATCTATATTGCTTCTATCTGGATTTAATGTATAAAACAGACTTTTGTCAGCATCTATATTTAAAATAAATACAAATCCTTTTAGTGAATCCATATAGAATGGTTTTATTTCACGCGCGTTTTTTATCATTTCGTAAATAGCATGAAATGTAGATGGCATTTTTTTTGTCAATAATAATCCACCATTTTGTATGCGTGGCATGATTGGTATATATGTAATATTATGATATTATATTTGAATAACATACTTCTCAAATAAGAAGAGTATATTATACAGGTATTGGTTTCATATATGATGGCAAATCGGAATTAACAATTTTCACCATTCTCATCACAAGGTATGTTACGTTCAGTCCACGAAGCGGGAATGGCAAATGCACAGGATTTTTCAATACCTAATTGATTTTCTCCCATGGATAAACGCATAAATCCCATTTCGCCCCAGTAAGAGCCCCACGAATTGCGTATAATCCAATATTGATTATCTGTATTGGCATCAATGCCCCACCCAACAATACTGATTATATGGTTTATCATTTTTCTAGCATCCGGAACGTCTAATATACCACCATGGTAATCATCAATTTCGTTGGCATTTATTCCACACGCAATGGGACCATTATTGAAAATTTCATTTTTCATATTATCAGCACCTTTAACTGAACCGAAACTTGCGATAGTTGCGTTAGGATAATAATGGATAGGTACACATTTTCCTCCGTGGCTGCTAAAGGTGTCGCATGTTCGGCAAACATTGATTGGATCACATGTGAAATCGGGTTTATTGGCACATGCGATTTCATTAGAATCACTGCTACATGCTTGATATACCATACAATCTTCGAATGGAATATTTCCGTATTCCTTAATCGACTTATATGCCGCCAAATGATCCCCACCCATACAAGATCCACCAAATTGACAATTGAGTAAGAATTGGATAGATAATTGTATATCAGGGAATTGTGCCTTGCGTATAATTTTGATTCTATCAGACAATGCAGAAATACTTCCATGTGCCCAACAAGATCCACAATAAGATGGTATATGCTGATTAAGATTTTTAGTTAGATAATTTACACCATCTACATTACTCCATGAAAAAGCCTCGGGTAATGTATCGGACGAAGTTTGTTGTGTTTGAAAAAGATCCACATCTACTATGGGTACATATTCATTCATACGCGCAGAGATTCCTACTAGGCAGGTAGATATTAAAAGGTTAATCAACATCATTTATATTATACAATATTACAATCTTTCTGTTTATACAATATTTACAAAACATATTTCCGCAACCAAAATATTTATTATGGACTTCACGACACATCATATTCGATTTACAATAAAAATTGAAATTACATGATATATAATATTAATTAATTATCTATCATAATGAAGCTAAAGGTATATATTGAAAACCCGAATTTGAGAATGTATTATATGAATACAATCGATAAACATAACGAGGAAACAAAAAGTCGTTTTCCGGACTCTGGTTTTGACCTATTTTGTCATGAACCCATTACAATTAGAGGTCGCGGAACTTACAAAATAGATCTAGGAATACAATGCGCCGCATATAATGACGATACTCCTTCACCATTCTATTTGTATCCAAGAAGTAGTATTTCAAAGACGCCGTTACGTCTATCTAATAACGTAGGAATCATCGATTCAGGATATCGCGGGAATTTGGGAGCATTTGTCGATAATATTTCAGATTCTTCATACGATGTAGAGCCTGGTACTCGTTTGTTCCAAATATGTGCACCTAATCTAGAAACAATCGAGGTTGAGTTAGTGAAACAAAAAGAGGATCTTGGTAAAACGTTGCGTGGTTCAGGGGGGTTTGGTTCGACAGGTGTATAATTACTGGATACATACATCCGGATTTTTGAAATATATACTACATAATTCTTTTAAATGTTTTTCTTTCCTAAGACGAGACAGAGTTACATTGAATTTTTGAGAAAGTAATATAAATTTTTTATTAAAAACAAAGGATGTTACACCTCGTTCAAGAATGAGTGAACCTTTTCTGTATATATTTGTTTTGTCATAATAATAAAACTCTTCACTAGTCATAAAGAAGGCATCAATTGTTTCATCTTGTAAATACTTATTTGTTAAAGTAGTGTAATAATTATCCACTTCAGAACTAGATGTTGAAATTTTTAAATTATATGTGTCTTTATACCTACGAATCAAATCATCGTCGTAACTATCGGCATTTACAAGAATATGTTTATTTGATAAATCACTAATTTTGGAAAATGGTTTATTTTTTGTTAAATCTGCTAAACGTTCACTAGTTACCAGTGATGTTAAATAAATACCAAATAGTGCCGATAAAAATATTGTAAATCCACGAATGGTTAAATTCGATGTAGACGCATTTGATACATTGTTGTTAAATTTAGTTGGATTTACACCTAGTCCAGGTTCTCCAAGTAGTGCACTCCACACTCTCCACAACGATTCTTTGTACGTGATTTTAAAATTACTGGTTTTGAAATGTATAAATGAAATTAAAAATCCAACAAATAAGATTACAGCAAGAACTTTCAAGATAGTTATGAGGATATTGTAATAATATGCATTACTCAATTCATGTTTTTTTTTGTAAAAAAATGATAAAAGTTCAATACTCGTAGGCTGACTATAAAGTATCTTTTTGCTTCTTTCATACGATCTAGAAATATTTCCAATTAACATATCATACTTTCCGTTTATTAGTAGATCGATAAAATCATTGTACGATTCAGTTCGTCCTTCTATTGGGATATATTTGTAGTCTACGTTTAGTTTATGTTCTTTAACAAATTCTTTAAGTATATCATATTCAAAACCTGTAAAATTACCTAGTTTATCCTTATAAATATAGGGAGGGGATTCAACCATACCAATTACTATCTGTTTATTCTTAATAATTGTACTTTCATTTTCGCGTGATGCCCCCTTAATTGATTGATGTATTTTTGTGAACATTATATGATAATATATTATGTATATAAAAAAACATGGTTTCATACATAGGGAAATAATTCGCAATGATGTAACTATTACTAAATGGCACATCTTCAAACGTGTGGTATGTTTATGAAAACGTTTTCAAAAATGTATAAATATTTTTATCAAAAATATAATATTTGTCCGTTCCGTGTATGCCGATTGCGTTATCTACATTTCCGATTGTTTCGATCGCGAAATTATTACATGTTTTGATAGTTGGTAATGAAAAAATATCCGGGTGTTTTCGCATTAATGTTGTAAATACAATATCTTCTGTTTTATTCAAATCATCTGGTTCTATCATATTGCATGCTTTAATCATTGCTCGTTTGGAACGATATGACAACCCACCATTAATGATAAAAGTGTTTTCATTTTGTAAATCACCGCAAACTGCACCAATATAATCGTATTTATAATGGTTATCGGTTGGTGGACGAAGAAACAATGTGTCCAATTGAAATATAATAATATGTTCTTCCTCGATTCTTTCCCAGAAAGATGTATTGGTAAGTAACATGTTATAGTCCTGAATATTTCGCATATAACAATCAATTCGCGTTTTTTTATAATCACCTTTAACATGTATATCCAAAAATTGTATGACATTCGGTGTCCCAAATACATGTAAATTGTATTCGGGACATTTTTCAATTGCGTTTTTAATCACAAGAGGTAACCAAAATGATGTACGGGTTTCAATAATAACAAGGCATTTATTTTCATTTTGGTGTGTTGGACGAATGTCCTTATCTAAATATTGTACTAAAAAATGACCACATGTATGTTCCATAAACAATAATAATATATGAAATTATTGTTTATTATCTATTATCTATTATCTATTATCTATTATCTATTTTATGATATAACACAAAAAGAATGGTATTTAAGTTCGAGTTTTTTTAATGCACCATTACATTTACTTTTATTACCATTATCCTTATCCGCCATAAGTTGATTAATACTTTCAAATTGAGGATTGGTATTTTTAATACTATCCAATGAAATGTCATAAAGTCTATTGTCTGTCATAATATGGTTATTATCTGTCATAATATGGTTATTATCTAGCAAATTTTCACAAAGTACATCATTTGTATTTGTTACATTTTCTGGTTCTGTTTTTTGACGTTTTTGTGCGCGTGTTTCTATCATTACTACTACGTGTACGTTTATTTTTAAATGTTTTTGATTGTAACTTATATTTTAGTTGTTTTTTGAAATCCTTAAAATCTAAACGTGGGAGATTAATAAAATGTTTCTTAACTATACCATATTTATTTGTATATAATTCGTGTACTCCATCATAGCATATATTATCCTTATCAAAACTGAATATATCTAGTACTTTTTTTAAATTCTTTTCACTTTCACAATCAACTTCCATATAAGGTTCAATACCTGGCCAATGATCAATGACAATCTCTTTTGCAAGCGGGTGTCTCCACTTTTCACGCCGTGTTTCGATATAGGACTTTTCTTTCAGTCCACAATTTAATAAAAATGAATATGCTTGCTCAAATGTAGACGACAATTCGATTTCATCCTCCTTGGGATATTTGGATGCCGAAGTAAATATTTTACATGTAAGGGTAACGCGGTCTTTTCCTTCACTTCGTAAACGTATGAAGCCATTTTGACGTTTGCCCGGCAAAAAAAAAAGATATCTGCGAAATAATATGCTGTTATGAATTTTCGTACCACCATTTGCTTGTATTATTCGACGCATTTTTGGTATGGGTATTTTGATAATCTTACATTCATATTCATAAAGCATTGTATATTATAACAATAGACAAAGTTTTACTCATCAAAGGTTTATTCTTTAATTGTAAGTTTGGGCATAGGATCTTGTGTGTTAAACTCCTTTGGAACAATAATCTCGGCAATAACCGAAATAAACCGATCATTTAATTCATAACGTTGTCCAATAACACGAATATGAATAATATCGTTTTCATTAATACTATTATAGTAGGCATTTTGGAAATGGTGGTCCCTTGCAATGAAAATCACTAGAGGTGTTGGATCATACTTGAGGACTTCGGCACGAATTCCCGCCTTGGTAATGTTTTTTGCTTGACATTCAACAATCATTCCTTCGACAGGAAGACAAGCAAACATTTCGATTGTACACGTGAATTGAATATGATCGTTGTTAATAACACCCGCAGAATAATTAATAATGGTTATCGAGTCTGGTTTAACATATCCATGACCCGAACAAAAACCTTCCATTCTGTAAGCGAGTTTCTTACGCAATGTTTCCTTAATTGATTTGTTTACAAATTGTATATCGATCTCTACTTTTTCTGTCGTTACGACAGGAGTGAAAATATCGATGATTTTTAAGCGACGTTTATTAGACATCATTTCCTTTGCTTGTAATTGTTCGTCTGGTTTACCAACATTCATAATTTCCATCTGTTACTATTATATCCATATAAAATCTTTAATTCAATTTTAATAATTAAAATTTGAGACTCTTATGATTCTTTTTATTAAACATACTCTGTTCCAAATTTAAAAACCAAATCTTTTCTTCATCGCGCTTAAAATGTTTATATCGCATAAACATTTGTATAAATAAACACATTCTATTTGAATTATATGTAGTATAAAATGATTCGACAACATCGGTTGACGAAACTAGATATTTTATTAAATCTTTTCGAAAAATAGAGTTGAATGTTTTACATACAGCACTCATATTTGTGAGTTTTTTGGCATCTTTAATTTTAAAATCAAATGATTTTTCTTTGGTATTTTTATTGACCTTTGTAAATATTAAACCTAGGTATTCGGAGATTTCATCAGATTTAACGTACCATTTTTCCATGATTAAAGGTTCGAATTCTTTATAGTAAATTAAATTACCTTCTTCCCATTTACCATCTTTAAAAACGTATCCATTATTTCCATTGTTGTCGGCAAACATTGTATACTTTAAACTACCTTTTGTAAAAATACGTTGTTCCAATATTTCTTTCATTTGTGAATCCAATGATAAAGGTTTTGAATCAGTATTATTCATAATTTGTAAAAACAAACGAACCTTATTTTCGTAGTGAAGCGTATCATAAAAATACATTAAAAATATTTTATCTACTATCTGTTTTTCAATGTTAAATGTATTTAATAGATTATCTTCTATAATTCCTATGTCTAAATCACCCATCATAATACTAAACATATCCCCATACTGAAGTTCATTCTCGTCGCTTTTACCCATGGAACCATTCGGTGATTCCTTTACCATTTGATTTTTCACCTCTACATGGATTGTATTTACCTTGAAATCAATAGGTTTTGTACGTTCTTGCATTGTAATATTGGTGTTTTTTACTGAAGATGGTTGAAACAAAAACACATTGTTTATTTCGATTAAGTTACCTCGTTGTCCATATTTATCATATAAAAAATCAATCGTGTCTTCAGATGTCATATCATCAATAGCTTTTAATAATTGTAATTTGGGATATTTTTTTATACTAATCAAATGATGGAAAAGGTCTTCACGTGTGTACATGTATTTCGCCGCAAATAAATTACGAATGCGTTGTTTTAAATTGTCTAAATTTGCCTCCAAAAATTTTTCCGAATTGGTATCATTATTTGGCTCAATTTTTTCCAGGACATTGCTGTCATATTCAACGACCTCGTCATTTTTAACGGCGCTACATTTATACGCACATGTTTTCATATAGTCGCAATTTGATGTATACGATTGATTATCTAGACTATATTCGATAGTTTCACCATTTGCCAATAACAACGGAAATGTCTTTGGTATATCCAAATAGGAACGTCCGGGACTTTGTAGGATACAATCGATAGCGTTATTTTTTAATACGCGAGATACCTTACCAATTGTAATTGCCTTCCTTTCTGCCAAACGATAAACATATAAATCGGCACATTCTTTCTCGTCGTATGATGTGCCGTATAAATATATCATGACACTTCGATGTTTAAGTTCTAGTTGTTTATGACTACAATTGCGTACAGCTCGACCAATAATTTGTTCAATGCGATTCATATTGTACCATGGTTCCAATATATGTACAGCTCGTATATTTTTTAAATCTATGCCTTCTGATCCCGCTTTCGTAATCAATACTACTTTGATAACACTTCCGTCTTTATTGTCTTCGCTTGTTGACGCATTAATTTCAGTGGTGTTTGAACCTGAAAAAATAGAATTGGATGTAATCATCGAGTATGTTGCTTGTTTCCCATTGATCATTAGTGGGACGATATTATTCGTTCGTTTGTATGATTCGGATAAGAACGATTTACGAGTTCCATATCTAACAAATCCCATTTCTTCAAGCATTATCGCAATCGGAACTATACCTCCATAAATATATTGGCTAAAAACAAGTGATATTCCTTCATTTTCCACTATCATCCGTCCGATATTGCTCATTTTCACACTATACTTTGCAATAACATCTATTTGAAACATGGATCGTGTACCATTCAAGTATTCGCTGTTAAATTCGTATGGTAGACTATCAATATTTTCAATTATACGTATTAGACCCTTTTTACCCAAAGATTCAGATGTATCATCGTCTACATTTTTATTCGGAAATACGATGTTTAGCGCCTCCAGTGGTTCTTTGAGTGTATTATAACCAAAACTTGTTTCTTGCTGAGGTAGTGTATCTGTTTCGACAGCTTGTTCTTCGATATATGGTTCGTCCTTTTGTTCCTCCACAGCATCTTGATCTTGATCTTGATCTATAACAACTTCAGCATCGACATCAACATCTTGTTCTACCTTTTCTGCCATAATTGGTTTTGATAATTTCTCTTTTACTATTTTATCATATATCTCACGTTGATATCCTTCAATAGACAAGGTGAAAATGTCAATATGCTCAATAGGATTTAATATGATAGCGTCATTTAATTGATATTTGGGATACTCTGCTGTTCCTTTGAATGAATCATCAGGTGAAAATAGCTTAGGGAAGATACGAAACGGAAAACTGAACGGGTTTTCACCCTGTACAAATGATACGAGACCATTTATTTTTCGCGCAAAATCGGTTTTACCAATTTCTTTACCATCTTCGTCCGTTATAAAATTGCCATTCGAATCAAAAATTTCACTTTCAACCATAATATCACGCTTTTCATTCTTAAGTAAAATATTAATGATCTGAATGATTTCGCGATAATTATCAAACATTGGTGTGGCGGAAAGGAGTAACAAACGTACATTATGTACTTCTTCGACCAATTTATTCAATGCCGCTGCAACTTTTTTAAGGGTTTTGTCGTTTCCTGCTCGGATATTATGCGCTTCGTCAATAATAATAAGACGTCCTTCAAAAGTTTCTTCTAAAACGTTTTTACGTTTTTTGCTCATAATTAATGTAGCAAATTTGGTATATCCAATGAATTCATAATATTTATTAATTAAAATGTTTATTTTTTCTATAATATAATCCTTCTCTAAATCGTCGGTTTGTAATATATTTATTTCGTTAAACAATGATTGCCCAACGCAAGATGAAATATTCCAGGCTCCATTTATTTGTTTCAACTTGCGTTCATCGAATAATTGTAGACGGAAATTCTCCTGTACATTTGGTGAAGCAACAATTAAAATTTTCTTCCGAATATTCATCTGTTTCATATATATTCTCATCTCTTCTGCTACACCAATTGCGGAACATGTTTTACCAGTTCCTAATCCGTGATAGAGTAGGAGACTATTATATGGTGTTATTCTCGACATAAAGTTGCGTATAAACGTTTGATGAGGCGCCAACTGAAAATCCTGATTACAAATTTCATCTGATATTTTTTCTAATTCGTCAATATTTTTTGAATGCTCTTGGGTGTCATAAAATTCTTGTTTTTCACTTATTCGCATCATCATGTTTTCATCGACAAGTGTAGGGAATGTGAACATAGAATTATTTGCTTTTTTTCGTGGACTGCTACTTGTTGTAGTATTGATTGAAATTTCATCCTCATTTTCATTGCTATTTGTATAATAATCTCTCAATCTATCCTGTGATGTTTGCATATATATATTTTAATATATTATCTTATAATCCTGTAAACTTTTATGTATTTTATCAATCACATGTTTTTTTTCTAAATTGTATGGACGTATTACTTTAACACATTCATCGTATGTTTTCCATTCCATTTTTGATACTTCAGATTTTTGATAATTATGCATATTCATAGTATTCTTTTGTAGAACAGCCAAATAATATTTATGTTTATATGATTTCAAATTTGAACCAGTAAATACTTCTTCATATGGCATAACGTTTTCAAAAAGACAAATTTCTTTTTTAGGTAATCCTGTTTCTTCTTCAAATTCGCGAATTCCGCATTCGATATCCTTTTCCATAAAATTTCTGCGTCCTTTCGGAAACCCCCATTCTGACTCTTCCCATGATGTAGTACTTTGTTTAACCAATGATTCTAAAGTAATGTGTTTTCCATCTAAATCAAATCCACTTCTCAAATTTTCCCATTTTTGAATTACTGACTCTTCGATTTTTTTATTTTTAGCAATTTTTTCTATTTCTTTCTTGAAATCATCTTTTAGTATACGTTCCTTTTCATCTAAAGTTAGTTCATCTATAATTGTCTGCAGAGCAAATAAATTGCTAGTGTGAAATTTCCCCCGGACGAAATCTACGTATCCAAAACTATCCTTGCGTCGTATCATTAAATATTCCAATATACCCTTATTATTTTCATGAATTAAAATAATCCCTATGCTAGTTATTGGCATTTGACAATTTTGAAATAGATGCCCATTATGACCACAATTATTACATACGCTAGTTATCTTCATTATGAGATATAGTTGTTATATTTTTATATGGCTTTCATATAATGAAATATAACCCGGACGTATGGGGACCTCATTATTGGTTCTTTTTATTCACTACTGCTTTAGCTTATCCACATAGTCCAACCAACATAACAAAGAAAAAATATTATAATCTCATTCGAGATTTCCATTTATTTATCCCCGATACAAAAATAGGGCAAGAATTCGATGAATTAATTACGATGTATCCGGTATCTCCTTATTTGGATAATAGAAATTCGTTTGTTCGATGGGTTAATTTCATCCATAATCAAATCAATAAAAATCTAAAGAAGGATGAAATGTCGCTTAAAGATGCGTTACACAAATACTACTTACAATATATTCCAGATAAAGAACCTTTTATGTCGCGTGATAAAATAGTGTTTTGTACATTCATATCTCTTTTTATGATAATTGTGATATATTTGTATCAAAAATAAAATGTAGACAATTAGTAAGCATGAAAATTAAAACATATGGTGGAAAGGCGATTGCGGCCGGTGGTTTTGGTTGTGTCTTTCGTCCCCCATTAAAATGTTCATCGCGTCAAAGTTCACGTGGAAGTTCAACTAGAAAAAAACATTTGGTATCTAAACTTATGACATCGGATAATGCATCAGATGAGTACAATGAACTCATGCGTTTTCTACCTATTTTAGAACGAATACCTAAATATGAACATTATTTTCTATTACCTGAAACATTATGTGATCCAGTAAAACTGACACCATCTGATTTAGTAAATTTCGACTCCAAGTGTAGAAATTTGACGCGAAGAAATATTACTAAGTCCAATATTAATACACAGCTGAATAAACTAAAAATGATACAACTTCGTGATGGAGGTTTAGATTTAGAAAAATTTATATTTGATGGTGTTCTTGATATAGACAAGGTAGAAATAATAAACGAAGAAATAATACGTTTATTAACAAAGGCTGTTAAACCAATGAATGATAATGGACTATTCCATTTGGATTTAAAGGCAGCCAACATCATGATCAATGATAAAGATAAGGCAAAAATCATTGATTTTGGATTATCATGCGAGGTAAAAGATAGAAAGGTCATCCCAGAATATATTTGTTATCGCCCACTTCAGTATAATCTTCCTTTTATGAATATCATATTTAACAATGAGTGTATACTCGGTTATAAGAGGTTTTTAAAAAGATATCCGGTACCCACAAGGGATATGATATATGATTTCTTTCATGATATATATAATGATGAAATTGAACATCAAACGGGTTCAGGTCATCACGATTTCGCTGTTACAATATTAAAAAATTATTTACTACGTCTACCACCCAGTTATAAAAGAGATCCTGTATTCGAATATGTAGCCGATGCGCTGTATCATTTTACAATAAATGGAAAATTTAAATTAGATAAATTATTTAGTCACTTTTTAAGTATAGCTGATACCTTTGGAATATTAACAAGTTATATCGATTTGGCTCACAATTCGGGAGTACGATGGGAATCTGCCGCTTTGCGTGATAATGTCACGAATGAGATACAATCAATGTTACAAGATATATTGGTGCCAAGTTCACACCAAGATATAGTAGTATCTGATGTCGTCTCACGTATAAAGCGTATAAATAGTATTTTAGGTATAATAGAGACAGATAGTATTTTAAGTATAATCGATAACGGACGTAAAAAATCTACGATGGTTGTTAGCAGCAAGGTAATTGAACCAACTGGTGTGAAATACATGCCAAAAACTTCAATTAGTGCGAGATACAAGTCACATCCTCCAACTAAGTTAGTGACTATCCATGTTTCCAGTGCATCCTCGAACAAAAGCGTCCGTAGAAAATCGCGATCTACTGGTAGAACAATCTCTGAACGAAGATCATCACATGCAAAAACACAGCGCCGCAAAAGATGTCCTAATGGCACTAGACGAAATAAAAAGACTGGAAATTGTGAGACATATGTGAGATAATAATACAAACTATATATATGGGAAAACTAGAAATTATAGTATTGAGTATAACCGGATTTTTAGCATTTAATACTTATTATGATAATTATTACTTAACAAAAATTAAAAGTTATAAAAAACATCTGGAAATTGGAATGTATGTATTTCTCGGATTTTCGTTTTATTTAATGTTAAAGAGAAATCCATACCAGTCTAAAGAATTACTTTCACAAGCATCAAATATGGTTAAATTTCTTCCAATTGATAAAGACGCATTAAGTATGGTTTCTCCGTTTCTAAACCTAACCGGTGGAGGTGGTAGTGGAGGAGATTCTCAATCAGCTCAAAGGATATTGCAATCTGGAGGCACAACACAAATACCGAGTATAAATGGTTCGCATCAAGTTGCTACAAAACGGAGTGTCAGTGAAACAAAGAAGAAGTGGGTAGCATCACAACAAGATTGGAAATGTAATCATTGTTCAAACCAACTTCCTGCGTGGTTTGAAGTGGATCATAAAGTGAGATTGGAATATGGTGGTTCAAACCATGTTGACAATTTAGAAGCATTGTGTCGCGATTGTCATGGTAAAAAAACGGCAATGGAGAAATTTTAAAATAATGCCTTTGTATATGAGTACAAATACATTATCTTTTATGGAAAAAGTAGGTGTTTTTTTTACGACATACGCGAACCCATTGAGGTATATTTATGTGTTAGTTATTTTTTTAACAACAATGTTCATTCTCGATATTAATAAAACTATTCCGTTTTTTGAAGAGTATCATCCTCAAGTATTCATGGGTACAATTGCGATAGCATCTGCTATATTCTTAGGTAGCTTATTATCACTTCACGAATTATCCAAACCAGAAACAGGAGAACCAGTTTCCATATTAACACAAATGAATAGCTTTGGAAAGATGTTAGGTATATTTGTATTGTTTGCTGCAATGGTTTACGGAATATTATTCTTATGTATAGAAAATTACGAGTTTAGCTCTCATTTATTGTTGATTTTGATTATTTCAGGTGTTGTTATATCATCATTGACATTTTATAAATATAAAGATAAAATTTTACCAGACGAGGATAGTAAAACAAATAAGATTTTAAGATTAATCAAAAACATATTTATTTATATACCCTGTTATTTATCGTATGTTGGCACAGCTATTGCGAAAGAATTAAAAACGGCACCTAAAGAAGCGTATATACTTTTATTTTTAGAAGGTATTGCTATTGTAACTTATGTATTTTACGGAGCAATCAAAAATTACATGTATAAAATCGCGATTCGAAATGGTAAACAATTATTGCGTGAACCAATACGCCTGAACAAAACCGAGACGATTGGAACTTTTAACGAATTGCATAAAGTTTCAGATAAAAATGATACCTTCCAATATGATTATAGCATAAGTAGTTGGGTCTATTTGAATCCAGACAGCAGCACAAATGCATATTACCCCATTTTAAATTATGGTAATAAACCAATGATCGAGTACAATCAGTATGCACATAAATTACGAATTCAAATGTTGGATGGAAAGACAGCACTGAAGACAATTTACTTGACGGATGATATTCCATTACAACGCTGGAATCATATCGTTGTTAATTATTCTGGAAGTACAATTGATATTTTTATTAACAATGTATTGGTTGCTACAAAACCAAATATTGTACCCTACATGTATTATGATACAATTGTAACAGGTTCGAAAGAAAATATGGGAGGAAGTATATGTAATGTGATATATTTCACACAGACATTAAGCAAAAAAACAATTAATTACATGTATACGATGTATAATGGCTTAAATCCACCTATATTATAGAAAATATTCTTTGGTTATATTATATAAATGGACGCCAAAACAATTGTTATTGTAGTGATTGTAGTTTTGCTTGTATTTTTTATTATTCAAGCATTAGCAACCGATTCAGGGTTTTCGTCGTTGTCAGATGCTTCTGTAAAGCAGGTTATTAAGGGTTCAGATTTGGGTACAGGAGATATTCCCACAATGAATTTTACATATAGTATATGGTTTTATGTTAAGGATTGGAATTATAAGTATGGACAACCGAAAATTATTTTTGGTCGTTTAGATAAAAATAATAAGCCAGCCCCATCTGTTGTATTAGATCCCATGCAAAATAATATCAAGGTTTCAATGTCTGTATACCCTGCCAATAGATCAGGTAGTGAAATTATCCATAATTGTAATGTAGCAAATGTTCCTATTCAAAAATGGGTCAATCTTATGATTAGTGTCTTCAATAAGACAATGGATGTATACATGGATGGAAAACTGGTTCGTACATGTATGTTGCCCGGTTTACCAAGATTAGACAACACCAGCGATTTAGCAATAACACCTGCTGGTGGATTTTCTGGTTTCACTTCTAAACTTCAATATTGGGAAGATTCGGCTGACCCTCAACGGGCATGGAATACATATAGAGCAGGCTGGAGTGGTAATTGGATGTCATCATTGTTTAGAAAATACGAGGTTAAGGTAACTTTAATGGACAATGGAGTCGAAGAAAAAAGCATTACTATCTAAGCATTTTTCTAACCATATAATATAAACATGAATGCTATGTATGGAAATGATAACAATGCTATGGGTAGCGCTAGTGAATTCTTTAAATCAAATAGCATGGTAATGAATTTTGCGTTTCTGATTTTAGTGTTAGTTGTCTTTATTATATTATTACAATTAGGTATTGGATTTATTAAGTGGATTATGTCTCCATCCAGTTCTCCCCACCTTTTAGATGGAATGGTTGATGCGAAACAAATGATGATTTTTGAACAAGATCCGAATGTGGATAAATCAAAGACCATAATGAGGTCATCTAATGAAAATGAAGGTGTTGAATTTACATGGTCTGTATGGATATTGGTTGATGACATGGAATATAATCGGGGTAAATTTAGACATGTTTTTCATAAAGGAGAAGAGAAAGGAGCAGTGAGTGAGAATGGAAATACTAACACGGGATTAAACCATCCTAACAATGCACCAGGCGTTTATTTGACACCTGTTAAAAATAACTTACTTGTGGTGATGAATACCTTTCATAATGTAACAGAACAAGTAGAAATAGATGAGATACCATTAAATAAATGGATTAATCTTATGATACGTTGCGAAAATAGAACTCTAGATGTCTATATAAATGGGACAATTGTAAAACGTCATATGTTAAGTGGTGTACCTAAACAAAATTATGGTAATGTTTATACAGGTTTAAATGGTGGATTTTCGGGATATATTAGCAATCTTTGGTATTTTGATTATGGTTTAGGAACAACCGAAATAGATAAGATAGTTAAAAAGGGTGCTGATACAACATTGAGTGGTAATAACAGATCATTGTCTTTATCACGCCCTAACTACTTATCATTTAAGTGGTTTTTAAGAAACAATTAATCAATCTACAAAAAAAATAATATCCAACTATATTAAAATGACCGCTCGTCAAGGTATTAATAGCAATCGTCTAACAAACAACATGTCAAAGAATTGTGGTGGTGTTAAAAAGGCAGGTATTCCCAATTTGGCAAACTATCCTCGTATTGTACGAAGTGCTGTTGCATCCCGTGTTCCTACAAGTGTTCCTGAAGAATGCGATGTGATTAAATCATTACAGAAGATGGCGATTCGCTATAGCTATTAAACTTTTGAAGGTTATTATATGATACATATTATTTTATGTATCATATGATATTATATGACAACAATATGCCAACTTAATAGCATTCCACCGAATCCCCCGCGAACATGGTCTCGTTTTATACAACAATTCAACCCACATAGTCTTTATACTGAAGGCGAGTTGGCTGAACGACGTAAATACGAGGTTTTACAACATGGATCCAACCAACATATTAAAACGCAGAAACAACATTTGGTTGAAATATTACGTGGTTCAAGTAAATGTAATAAACCTTCTTGGACAATACAAAAAGAGGGTGTACCAACAAATCCAAATGTTTTAGGTTTGCCAAGAATAGGCAATACGCTTATTTATAATAATAATTATAAACAAACTAAATGTACGAGTAGTAATCGATCTAATATACCTGGAAAAGAGATTTTATTGTGTAAACGCAAGGTTCCTGTTACCATGTTATATACACGTCGTACTTATGTGTAACCAGCTTATTCTTTTGGTTGGGCGTAATTACCACCTGATGATTCCTTTGTTTGAGAGTATTCCACTCGTTGGTTTTTGATAGTGTTGCGTGTTTCACACATAAGAGGACCATCACATACACCTGTCACGTGCGTTGCTTGCCATTTGTAATTGGTCGCATCACTGGGTTGAACCATTACACTTACATATTCACCCTGAATAAGATATTTATATTGTTCATTCTTAACACTAATTACGCTATGATGAGCAAAAATATCAGTTGCCGCTAGTTCTCCATCAAGTAGTGTAATAAAACCATATCCAGACTTCGTGTTAAACCATTTAACAGAACCGAGACATCTTAGACCTTCGGAAGGAATCTGACTTGTGGAAGTATTTTTTTCGACTTCAGTAGAGGCACTCATTATAAATATACATAGTCACATTTCTTTATACGTTTTATCTAATATACAATTAAAGTAACCGTAATCAATGCTTGTATCATAGTAAAAAATTTAGCTATGTTTGATATAGGATATACATCACCATATCCTAAAAGACATCCACTAGAAACAGCGAAATAAAGTCGATTGAAATATTTCTGCCATAAAGGTGGCTTAATTTTATCCAAAGTTAATTCTTGACTGGTAACTTCCTTTTCCACGTGTTTCGTAGCCTTATTAATGGCCTTGTTTTGTTTATCTTCTTTTTCGTAAAATTGCATTGCTTCTTTTGTTGTAAATGTTTCAATATTTGCAAAGGAATTGTTTGTACCTACTTGTTGCGAGTCTGTTATATTCGCGTTTGATTTCGCGCGTTCTTGTTTACTTATCTGTGTTTCTATTTTTGCTTTAATTACCTCGTTTTTGATTAATTCATGTATCGTGTTTAATCCACTAAAGTGTGTGTCATCGAGTAGGAGATACAAAAATGAAAATAATATAATTATTGCCAATAACATATATATCTTATAATGGACATAATTCCTAATATTAAGGGACAATATTTTTTTTTGTATACCCATTCTTAATATTGAAGGAGAAAACATTTTTTTTCACGTATAAAATAATTTTTCACGTATAAAATAATTTTTCACGTATAAAATAATTTTTCACGTATAATTAAACAAATTATAATATGGATTAAAATCAATGAGTAGCAGAGCAAATTCTTCCGCAAGAAGTCGTCGCGCAGGACCTGGTCCAAATATTCAAGATACACTTACTCCCAACCCTCAACCTTCTTCACAAAGTCAGCAACATTCTTCATCGAATCCTTATAATCCCAATACATTTAGTGAAAAGCAAGAGCCTAAACTTCTATCTATTACACAGGCATTTATGCTTATTAATGGTAAGATCAGATCATTGGAAAGTCAAGTTGAATCAATGAATAAGATTATTGATACTAGTTCACAAATACCTGCTATACAAAATAATTACGAGGAAATGAGTGATGTTTCCGAGTTTAGACAATCCGCTATTGACGAAGATTTTTTTGATATTAATTTAAAACCATCAGCAACAAAAACCAATGCCAATACTTCTCATAAATCAGTACCCGATGAACCTAGTGTAGTATTTGATGAAGGTAAAGCGATCGAAATTGTTACAGGTGTAACAAAAGACACATTTAAACAATATGATAGCAGAATTAATGCTCTAGTTACCGAAAACACGAACATAAACAATCAATATTCGCAACTCAATGAACGAACAGATAATATAAACATTCAATTATTAACCATTGAGGATCTTGTTAAAAATATCCAGGAACTAAACGCTAAATTGCCTGATTTCATGACATCTGTAAATAATCGTTTCGAAACATTACATAATGGTCATGGAACTAATGCTGAACTAGTGCGTATTACAATGAGTAAGGTAGACAAAATGCTTACCACAAATAATGAAAAAATTGAAGGTGTACAAAAATCGATGGCAAATATGCAAAAACATTCAGTTTCTCTTCATAATCTATTTACCAAACGTTTTGATTTATTCGAGAAACAAAATGATGAAAAAAATGTCGGAACCGCGCATAGCGAATTAGAAGAGAGTGTAAAAAAGGTTATTTTTGATATGAAACAAAATAATGTAGCCACCATTGAAAATTGTCTCAATGACGATGAAGAAGAGGAACTTGAAGAAGAGGAAGTCGAAGAAGAGGAAGTCGAAGAAGAGGAAGTCGAAGAAGAGGAAGTCGAAGAAGAGGAAGTCGAAGAAGAGGAGGTCGAAGAGGAAGAAGCTTAATGACATAAAAATAAAATTGATTTTATTATCGCAT